>Ga0307380_10001704_pt1 | contig 31967 bp, 27 predicted proteins | sample UN3MG_FD_202239 | JGI IMG/M metagenome (GOLD analysis project Ga0307380, IMG submission 202239) | Soil microbial communities from Risofladan, Vaasa, Finland - UN-3 | ecosystem: Environmental > Terrestrial > Soil > Coastal area > Acid sulfate soil | place: Finland: Risofladan, Vaasa | collected...
GGAAAATCATTCCATGGATGACAGCGAGAATGGCGATGGCGAAGGAGGTTTCCATGACGACAGAATACTACTGCCGGCCGTGGCATTCCACTATTGCCGACCGGTCTGGGGTTCAGGTCTGCATGTATTCCAGGTAGATCTGCTCGAGGTTCCATGTCTCCAGCTCATCGCGGGTCTTGCTCATCACCAGGTTGCCTTCCTTCATGATACCCACCTCATCGGCGATGTCCTTGGCGCGGAAGATGTCATGCGTGCTCATCAGGACCGCCTTGCTCTCTTCCTTCAGGCTCCGCAGCAGGTCCATGAACTCCGAACCCGCCTTCGGGTCAAGACCGCTCGTCGGCTCGTCAAGCAGAATCGCAGGCGCGTTCTTGGTGATCGCAATCGCGATTCCCAGCTTCTGACGCATGCCCTTGCTGAAGTTCTTCAGGCGTTGCTCGAAAGCCTTTTCCTGCAGCCCGACGCGCCGCATCACGTCGTAGTAATCGTCCTTGCTCATGTCGCCGCGGCCCCCCAGCTTGGTGAAGAAGTCGAGGTTCTGGCGCGCGGTGAAGTTGCCGTAGAGCATGACGTTCTCGCTGACGTAGGAGACGAACTTCTTCGCCTCCAGCGGGTTCTTGGTGACGTCGATGTCGTTGATCTTGGCTGTGCCGGCGGTGGGCTCGATGAAGTTGAGGAAGAGGTTGATGGCGGTGGTCTTGCCGGCGCCGTTGGCGCCCAGCAGGCAGTAGATAACCCCCTTCTCGACCTTGAGGTTGAGGTGGTCCACCGCCAGCAGGCCGTCCTCGTAACGCTTCGTCAAATCAATCGCTTCGATCATGGCATTTATCCCCTTGAGGAATTAGTTTCAACTCAGTTGATCCCCTATCGTTTTCATTAATTCGAACGTATCTATCTACAGTATACGAATATGCCTACCTTATGTCAGCACGAGCGAATGCAATCACGCCCAATAATCCCATGTTCAGGTTTAGCAGCAGAAGATAAAAAAGCTGCCAAAGTGGGATATAGCTCTTCCCGTGGAATCCTCCTTGCGTCCATAGTCCGTCGTACCTGGGAACGCTCGCCGCCGCAACCGCATCGCTGGAAAACGCACCCGCATAAATACTCGTGCGGAATCCGAAGACCAGATGCGGAGAATCCTTGTCCAACGCGTCGCGCTCGACGACAAATCTGTTTAGTTGCTGCCTGTACTCTTCTGCGAGGTCAGTGAACTTGCGCAATCCGTATACTCCGGTGCCGCAGAGATATTGCAGCGAATCCGACAGCAATCCGGAGGGGGAGACTGACGAGATCTGTTGCGCCAACATCGATTGCGAAATCTGTGTATGCAGGTACTCGTCCTCGATTCTCTGTCCCACAGCCCGCAGCGAATCGCGGTACTGCTTGATCCTCCGTGCGTTCGGGCTGGAAGGATCGTTTGTCCAGCCGGTCGCTTCGGGCGGCGTTGCCTTCGCAATCGCAGCAGATTGAGCCTCGACCTCCGCTCTCACCTCTGCGTCCGATGGCACCCTAATTATCTGTTCGGCCGCCAGCTTGCCCGCCCCCGGCACGATCACGACCGCGAAGATCCAGAAAACCAGGAGGATCACCAAGGCCACAGACGAATTGCCCGTCAGCGAGCTGACCGCCAAACCTGTCAGCAGGAAGAACGAAATGATCAGCACCGCGAAAACGGCCGCCCAGCCGATAATTCGCAGCATATCGCTACTCAACGGCGGCCCTCCCAGCAGATTGATTGTCACCAGGCTTGTTGTAATGCCCAGCCCCAGAGTCAGGAGCATGCAAAACATCAGCCCCAGGTACTTCGCTATGATGAATCTGAATCTCGGCAATGAGTTTGAAAGCACCTGCCTCAAGGTGCCGCTCTGTTTCTCGCCCGAAACCGAAGAATAGCTCAAAAGAACGGCAAGAAGAGTCACCAGCGAGCCGATGATGAAATTCCAGTCGAGCGGCTGCTGAATCGGGGAGCGCTCGTTAACCGCGTGCTGCTTGATGATTTCCCAACGCCTGAATGCATTAAGCAGCACCACATTGGGCAGGAACAGCCTGCCGCCGTCGGCGACGAACGCCGCAGGAGAGGGTGGCTTCTTCAGCGACTGCTCGAACACGGCAAGATCCTGCAGATTCGAACAGGCCGGCTGCATCAGGCGATAATTCTCGGCAACAGTCTTGCGATAATCGTCCAACTGATCCTGATAGCTAACCGAAAAAACGAAGCCGTTGGCTGCAAACAGGGCCAGTATCAACGCCGTGAGAAAGATGTACTTGGAGTCACTTATTCCATCGACGATCGCTCTGCGGGCAACTGTGAACATCCTTTCTCCTCACCTGATGTCGTAACGCTGAAAAACCGCCAGGCCGGTTGCCAGTAACAGCGCCAGTTCGATTGCCAGAATCCCGAGCGGCCAGATAACCGATCCGGAGTCCATGCCGAAGAAGGAATACTCGAACGGCGGCAAATCGCTCGCGGAGACCGGTTCGAGGAACTTCGGTCCCATGAATTCGTCGTAGCGCTTGCCCGACTCGAGTTGACTCCTGTAGTAAGCCACCCGCTCGCCGTATTTCGCGTCGTCGATCTCTTCGGGGTCGCGCTGTGAAAAAAAGCTGAGCACGTTGTCCGAGAAATAGCCCTTTCTGCGAAAGTTATCGAGCAGTTCCGCCCGGTAGCGTCGCGCCGCCTCGAGATAATCCTCATAGCGAGAGTAATTCGTTGAAGTCAAAGAGGTTAGGGCATGCCGAAGGTGATGCGAAGGAGAGAAAACCGCCAGAAGTTGTTCCGTCTCGGACTGCTCGGCTTTTCGCGCTTCGGACTCCCTGTATGCTTGACGGATTGTGTCCGCCCGTGCCTGCATCACCAGCTCAAGCCCGCGGATGAAACTCTCCGCATCACGGTAGCCTTGTTCCCAGGAGTCGTATTTGAAAAATCTCTCGCTCTTGATCGAAAAACTGCTGGTCCAGTAACCGAATTCATAAGCGGGGTACTTATCCGCCAACTCTTCATGCTTCTTGCGCGCATCAGCCTCGGTACCCCGTTCAAGGCTGCTTATCGCAAACTGCGAGTCCAGCGGGCTCAGCGTTCCGGCCGCGCCCTGAGCAACCGACGGCACGACGACTACCGTTATCGTCCACACCAGCAGAGCCAATACTATCGCCGCGGAGGAGCGCCGCACGAGAACCGAACACCCCAGGCCGAGCGCCACAAAGACAGTGCCGTAGAGCACGGAGGCGAACGCAACACCCCCCACGGCGAGCCATTCCCCCGGCGTGAAAACGATGTCCAGGATGAAGTTGAGCGCTACCAGGCTTGCTGTCAGGCCCAGAACAATCGGAATCGTGAGACAGACGGCTGCCCCGAGAAACTTCGCCGAATAAAGAGTCAATCTGCTCGCGCCATACGACGACTGCACCCTAAGCAAGCCCCTTTCCCGCTCCCCGCTGATCGCATCGTAGGTGAGCAGTATCCCGAACAGGCTCACGACCGTAGCCACGATCGTGAAGAGATCGAAGGGCGCCTGGGCGGCCATCAGCAGACCAGTGCCGTAGTTGCCCGTGGCCTCCCGCGGAACCTCCCATCGCTTGATCTGAATGCTGTTGCCGAACCTCCTGTCCTCACCTTGTGTGAACATGCTCAGCGGCGAGGGCGGGCGGAAAAGCGTGGGGCTGATCTCGGAGGGCACCACGTACTCCCTCTCCAGAAGCGCCGCCGCCTCGCTCGCCTGGAGGTAGGAGTTGAGCCTCCGCTGATAATCCTCGCCCAGAAACCAGACGCTGCAGACAATCAGCAGAGTTATCGTCACAAGCGCCGCAGCAAACCTGAAGGTCATCAGGTGCTCGCGGATCTCTTTCCACAACAACACAATGAACATGCCTGATTCCTTCTCGCCCTAACGCGGGTCGTAACGGGCCAGCGCGATGAAGGCGATCATCGCCATGTTGAGATTCGCCGCAAGCAGAATAATCAGATGTATCAGCGGCATCTCGGTTTCCACCGGTAAACCTGTCTCGCTCCACAGGCTCGCCGCGCGCGGCACGGCGGAATACGAAACCGGTTTCTGCGAAAACGTGCCGGGATCGAAGAATCCCCTGCCGCCGTAAACCAGGTGAGGCGTGCCCGAGTCGGCGGCGTCACGCGTGACCAGGAACCTGTTGAGGATGCTCCGGTAACGCTTCGCGTTTTCGTGCAGCCGCCTGAACCCATACACGCCGGTCGAGCTCAAGTTCTGGAATGAGTCGGCGATTATTCCCTGCGGCGAGATGAAAGCCAGCAGCTTGGCCAACGAAGCCTGGTTGATCTGCGCCTCGAAATAGCTGTCGTTCACCGCCATTATTACCTCGTTGCGGCTGGTCCACAGCTCGGCGCGGTAAGGTATGTTCTGCGCGAACGGATCGCCGTTCCAGAAGTTCGCATAATTCGGGACGGAGTCTTCGGCCTGCTGCAACCTCTCGGCGGTCTCTGCCTGAACTTCAGCCTGGGTCGGCACCTCCACGACCTGTTCCGCAATCAGCCGCCCCAGCCCCGGCAAAGCGAAAGCCACGATGATCCAGAAAACGAGCAGCACCACCAGCGATACCGCCGGACGCTGAGTCATCGAGCTGACCGTCAGGCCCGCTAACACAAACAGCGAAAGTGTGCAGATGGAAAGAAGTACCGCCCACCCTATCTGCTGGATCGTCGTGCCGTCGAGCGGCGGACCGTCAAGCAATACGAATATGACCAGATTCAGGGCAACGCCAACCAGGAAGCAAATTGTTATCGCCAGAAGCAAGCCAATATATTTGCCGAGGAACAACTTCAGGCGGGAAACGGGGTGCGCCAGCACCAGTCTCAGTGTGCCGTCGCGGCGCTCACCGCAGACCGCGTTGTAACTGACCAGGATGGCCAACAACGTCAGCAGGATGCCGACGATGAAATTCCAATCGAGCGACGGCAGCACCGGAATCCGGTCGTCGCTGCGATGCTGGAATTCGTAACCGTAACGGTTGAAAGCATTGAGGAGGGAGACGTTCGGCAGCGTGTCGCTGTTGCCCTCTGCGATAAACGCCAGAGCGGAAGGAGGAGGGAGGATCCTCTGCTCCATTATTGCGAGCCTCTGAAGGTTGTCACATCTTCCCCGCATCAGGTTACTGTTCTCTGCCTCGCTTACCCTGTAATCCTCTTTCAGTTGGCTGTATTGAGCTGAAAAGATCACCCCGTTGGACGCAAAAGCCAGCAATATCAGCAGAGCCATGAATATAAATTTGGCATCCAGCAGGCTATCGAGTATCTGTCTTTTTGTAATAGTCAGCATCTGAGGCTCCTTAACGGACGTCGTAACGAAGAATTGCCACCAGGCCGATAGCGAAGGCGAAGCAAAGCATTGCCACCAGAACACCGATGTGCAGTAGGGCCACGCCAAAATCAGATGCGGGTTCGGTATAGGCAAATTGAGGGATCTCATCCTTGGCCAGAAAGCCCCAAGCTATTACAGGATCCAGGATCTCATCCCCGCGTTTACCCAGGGCCATCTGCTCTTCCAGGTAGGCGTGGCGTTGGGCATACAGATCATCGGTTATCTCCGAGGTCGGCCTCCTGGAGAAGAACTGCCAGGCGTTGTCGGCAAAATAGCCCCTGCTTTCGAGCTGCGAGAGGATCAGCCGGCGGTGCCTGCGGGCGCTCTCCAGAAAGCCGCCGTAGGCCTGGTAGTCGGTGATTGCGAGAGAGGTGAAGGCCTTGCGCAGGTGCATCGCCGGCGAAGCGGCACTAATCAGATCGAACATCCTCGAATGATTCAACCGCCGCTCCTCCAGCCCGTTATACAGGTCCCAGATTCGACCGGCACGCCTCTGCATTATCGGCTCGATCGTATGCACCCATGCCGCCCCGTCGACGTAGTGGGCCACACCGCCGTCGAACTTGAAGCAACCGCCCCTGCCGGGGATCGACCAGCCGCCGGTCAACAAACCCGTCCAGTACCTCGGGTGCACTTTCCCGAATTCCTCAAGGGCTGCGGCCGCCTCCTGCAGCGATGTCTTCTCGGCATTGGCCAGCTCGGCCGATGACGGCAAGGGAGCGATAACTCCCGCGGCATTTGCTGCGGCGCTCGGTAAAAGCAGCACACCGATCGCCCACACCAGCAGCGACAGGATCAGAGCGGCCGACGACTTCCTCATCAAAGCGGAACAGGTAAGCCCCGTGGCCACAAACAACCCGCCGTAAACCAGCCCGGCCAGAAGCATCATCGCCACCGCCGACCACTGCTCCCCGGTGAAACTCATCCCGAAGAAAAGCGACAACAGCAACAATCCCGAAAGAAAGCTGAAAATGAAGGGGATCGCGAGACAGATAATCCCTCCCAGCAATTTCGATGCGAGTATCTGAGCGCGGCCCGCGCCCACCGAACACTGGATCTTCAGCGTACCGCGCTCGCGCTCTCCCGAAACTGCGTCGTAGCTGAACAGGATCCCAAACAGGCTTACCACCAGGGCAAAGATCGTGTAAAGATCAAGCGCAGGCTCGGCAGCCAGCAGCATGTTGTCGGTAAAACTCCCCTCCGCCCGGCGCGGAACCTCCCAGCGCTGAACCAGGACGGTGTTGCCGAAACGGCGGTCCTCGCCCTGGGCAAAAATGCTCAGCACGGAAGGCGCGCGGTGCACCGTCGGCCGAATCTGCGAGGGCACGACGACCTGCATGTCATTCCTCGCGCTCTCTTCGGCCGCCAGGTTGTACGCGTCCCTGCGCCGCTGAAAGTCATCCCCCAGCACCCAGACGCTGATGATCACCAGCAAAAGAGTCGTCACCAACGCCGCGGCGAAACGGAACGTCATCAGGTGTTCGCGTATTTCTTTCCAGATCAGGATTTTAAACATTGAAATCCCTCTTATTTTCTAAGGCTCAACGCGGATCGTATCGAGCCAGTGCAATGAAGGCGACCAGTGCCATGTTCAAATTCAACACGAAGAAGATAACGAGCTGCCAAATCGGCTGGCTTTGCTCCTGCGGAAGTCCACCCGACCGCCACAAATCCTCTGCGCGCGGAAACACGCCTGGTTCCACGGGCTTGCTCGAGAAAACACCACTATCGGTGAAGTTGTAGTGGGCATAGACAAGGTGAGGAGTCTCCGGATCCGTCGCGTCCCTGCGGGCTGTAAAATCGAATAACTGCTGCTGATACCGCCTGGCGGCGTTCTTCAACGCCCTGAAACTGGGCGCCCCCGTCGCGACAACATCCTGCAACGAGGAATTCAGCAAGCAGGAAGGCGAAATTGAGGCAAACGCGTTCACAATTTCAAATTGCCGCAGCCTCGTCTCGTTCGACCTGTCCAAAATCCTCTGGACCGCGGCCATCGAGCTTCGCCACATCTCAGCCCTCAGCGGATTGTCCTTGTGGAAAGGATCGTTGTGCTGATACTTCGCTTTCTCCGGTGCGCTGTCCAGAACCTCATCGTGAGCCGCCTCGGATTCACGCCTGATCTCGAATTCGGACTTTACTGATATAACCTGTTCTCCGAGAAGGCGGGCCAGGCCCGGCACAGCCACCGTAATCAGAATCCAGACTACCAGGAGGATTACCATCGCAACGGGGGGGTGATGAACCGCGCTGCTGATGAAAATCCCGAACAGCAGTGTCAGGGACAGGCACAGCGCTGAAAGCGCGAAAGCCCAGCCGATCGCCCAGACAATCCCCTCTGAAAGCGGGATTGAACCGAACAGCACTATCAGCAGCAGGCCGGCGGCCATTCCCGACAGCAGGACGAGCAGAAGAATTGCCAACATGCCCGCATATTTGCCCAGGAACAGATCTATCCGGGAAACCGGACAGGCGAGCACGTGCTTGAGCGTGCCGTCCTGTTTCTCGCCGCATACCGCGTCGAAGCTGACCAGAAAGGCCAGAAGCGTCATCAACGTACCGACGATGAATCCCCAATCGAACCGGCCCAGGAGGGGTAGCATCCTGTTGCCGCGGATGGTCTTCTCAGGCTCCATGTTCAGAAAGGCGCTCACCGTCCACGAGTCGGGCAACTCCCTCTCTCCACCGTCGGCGATAAACGCCCCTGCCGAGGGGGGCTTGACAAGCTTCTGATAGTGAGTTGCGAAGCGCTGCAGATTACCCAGCTTCTGCTCCAGCTCGCTGGAGTTCGCCTGCACAGCCTCCTGCCACTCCCGGTGACTCGAACTGTAACCTTCCGAATAGACGAACGCGTTGACCACGAAGGCGAGGATTACGAGGCAGGACAAGAAAAGGAACTTGGCATCCTTCAAACCCTGCAGCATTGTGATTCTGGCGATCGATAGCATGGCAAACACCTACCTTACGTCGTAGCGAATGAACGCCACTTGCCCGACCGAGAAGAACAGCAGAACCATGAACATCAAGACCGCCGCCGGTCGGATGGTGTCTTGGAAATGCGGCGTAGATGCAGAGGATTCAAATGCGGGAATCAGGTCACTTCCAAGCGGCTCCAGGCTGTCCAGGTCGAGGCTTTCTCTGTAGCCCGGAGAGGCTTGTCGCGCTGCGAATTTCTGCTCGGACAAAGCCTCTTCTTGTGGCACGCGTGAGATAAATTCGATGGCGTTGCGGTCGAAGTATCCCTTCTCCCTGAAAATCCGCAGCATCCCGCTCCTGAACCGCCTCGCTCTTTCCAGAAACGACGCATGGGAGCTGTAATCCGTTCCTGCCAGCGAAGTGAAAATATCCCTCAGGTAAAAGGCGGGAGCCGGGCTGCTGAACATGTTGACAAAATCCCGCTGCTCGCGCAGGCGTGCTTCATGCTCTTTTTCCAGGTTCCAGATCCTTTCCGCCCGTCCCTGCCAGAGGCGTTCCATCATCCTGATCAGCACTTGATATAGATTGAATGCATTGGGATTGCCGTCGAGCAGGTAGATACCGGGAGCTTCCGTGCTTAATGCGCCATTGATATCCAAGCCGCCCGCGGCTCGTGCTTTATCTATCTCTTTTCCAAATTGAGGATCGATTTCCGCATTAACCTCGTCGGCCGTTACCTTTTGCAGCTTGATGATTTCGGAGTGCGGCGGGAGCTTGTGGAAGGCCGTCGCCAGGGACACGGCTCCAAGGGGGATTATCAGGACCCCCAGGGCCCATAGGAGTAGACTGAGTATCAGAGCGGTGGGCGACCTGTTGACCAGCGCTGAGCACATCAATCCCAGCGCAATGAAAACCGCCCCGAACAGAAGCCCCGCCCCCAGCATGAACACTATGGCGAACCACTGTGCGGATCCGAAATTAATATTGTGTATGAACCTCAAGACCACCAAGCCGCTGACGAAGCTCAGAATCGTCGGTATCGACAGCACAACCACTCCTGCAACGAACTTCGCCGCGTAGAGCCGCCATCGGCCAGCCACCGTGGCGCACATCTGCCGCAGCGTGCCCCGCTCCTTCTCGCCCGTAATCGAGTCGTAAGTCAGGATTATCCCGAATAGGCTCGTTATCAGCGTGAACACGGCAAGCAGGTCGAAAGACGGGATCGCCGTGAGCAGCGGGTTGTCGGTCAGGCTGTCGGTGGCCTCGCTTGGCACCTCCCAGCGTTGGATACGCACGGCGTTGCCCAAGGCTTTCTCTTCCCCGGAGGCGAAAATGCCCAGCGGCGAAGGCGGGTAATGAACTATCGGTTCGAGCATCGAGGGGATTTTGACCTCGCCGGTGGCCCTGGCTGCTTCTTCAGAAATCTTGGTGTAGTTGTCCCGACGACGCTGAAAATCATCCCCAAGCACCCACACGCTCACCACAACCAGCACGAACGTCGTCACCAACGCCGCGGCGAAGCGAAAGGTTATCAAATGCTCGCGAATCTCTTTCCACAACAACACTCTGAACATCATCCATCCCTGCCGGTCCGATCTGGCTGTATTATCCTCCCGTGACGAGCATAGTATTCATCGCAATCGAACCATCTTGAACAATCAAACATAGAGCAAACCCGATGCCAAACAGCCGCAATTAGAATGCCCTTCCTATCATATTGATAAACAACCACTTATCCACACAGATGTTTCATCCAAGTCTTCTCGCACCGAAAAACGCACCACCGTTGTTATACTAACTGTAATGCCAGCGTTACACCTCCGGAATCCCAAGGCGCACCTTAGAAAACCATGCTCCAGCAATGAAGATTACAGCCCCCGGCGACGATCGAGCATGACAATTGAACGCGGCGTTCACTGAGGCCCGGTTTAACGCGTCTCTTATGGTGCCTGAGCCTGCGCGCGCTTGACTGCCTCCCGGCGCTCAAATAGGATTAGCCGGTCTGAAAACAGGCTATCCTATGAGGTACTAACGTGATAATGCCAGCAACGCGATTGAAAGTCGGGATGATCATCAAATTCAACGATGAGCCCTGCCGCGTCGCCGATGTCAAACATGTCACTCCCGGTAAGGGGGCCGGCATGGTCCAGGCTAAGATGAAGAACCTCAACACCGGCTACAACGTCGAACACCGCTTCCGCAGCGACGAGAAGTTCGAAAAGGCCTTCCTCGATAAGCGGAAAATGCAGTATCTCTATTCCGACGATGCGGGCCACCACTTCATGGACACGGAGAGCTACGAGCAGATCTCCCTCGACGACGAGGCGCTCGGCAGCGGCATCAGCTATCTGATTCCCGAACTCGAAATCGAAATTGAGTACTACGATGGCACGCCGGTCGCCGTCGAACTCCCCAACGAAGTCAACCTTGAAATAACCGAGACCGAACCGCAATTGAAAGGCGCCACGGCAAGCGCTTCTTACAAGCCGGCCACCCTCGAGACCGGCGTCGTGGTGCAGGTGCCCCCCTACCTCGAGGCGGGCCAAAAAATAAAGGTCGATACCCGCGATGGAACTTTTATCTCAAAGTCAGACTGAAAAACACCGTTTTCAGCTCCCCTTGTTGATCGCCCTGTTAACCCTGGCGGCATTCTGCCTTGCCGCCGTGCCTGCTCTTGCCTCACCCTTTCCGGCCGCCGCCGCGGATGAGCAGAAACTGCCCGAGAAATGGCGCAAATGGCTGGAGGAGGAGGTCGGTTACATCATCTCGGACCGCGAGAGGGATATTTTCCTCAAACTCGAGACCGACGAGCAGCGGGAACACTTCGTCGAGGGCTTCTGGGAAATCCGGGATCCCACCCCTGGCACGGAGCGCAACGAGATGCACGACGAGCATTACCAGAGGCTGGACTACGTCAACCGCCATTTCGGCCGCGACTCCACACGCGAGGGCTGGCGCACCGACCGCGGCCGCATGTACATCATCCTGGGCAAACCTCGCGAGGTGAATCCTTATTCCAGCGGCGGAGCGGTCTACCCCCTCGAGCTCTGGTTTTACCAGGCCGATCCCTCCAAGGGACTGCCCGCCTTCTTTTACCTGATCTTCTACAAGCGCCACGGTTTCGGCGAGCTCGTCCTTTACAATCCCGTGGCCGACGGGCCGCAGGCCCTGGTCCCCAACGCCTACTCGCTGGAGCAGGCTTACGAGACCATCCGCAACATCAACCCCGAGCTGGCAAATGCCTCGTTCAATCTCCTGGCCACCGAATCGATCGCTTCGCGAAACACTCCCAGCCTGGCTTCGCTTGTGCTGTTCGCAAAAATCGAGGACCAGAAGAACAATATTGTCGACGTTTCCTACGCCGATCGCATTCTCATCGGTGAGGAGACGATAACCACGGAGTACTCCTTCAATCCCGATCGCCTGGCCCACGTGATCTCGCCCGCACTGGATGAGCGCGGTGGCAGCATGATCGCCTACGCTTTCGAGCTCGATCCGACGCAGATAGACCTCGGACAGTACGACGACAAGATCTACGGCGCCTACGAAGTCGACCTGCGCCTCGCTGAAGAAGGCGGCACGATCATCCACACGGATAAGTCGAGCTTCGACATCGAATTCAACAGCGGCGAATTCGAATCCAGAAAATTCAAATCCATGATGTACGAAGGTAACCTGCTCTGCCCTCCGGGCAAGTACACTTTCAGTCTCCAGCTCAGAAACAAGCTGACAAAGAATTACCAGACGGTTACGCAAACCGTCGATGTCCCCGCGCTGCCGCCCAAGGAGGCCGGCGCCGGGAATCTCGTCTTGGCCGGAAGCCTGACGCAATTGAACCCAAACGAAACGACGGTGATGCGGCCCTTCCAATTCTCCGGTGCCAAGCTCAGCCCCAGACCTGCCCGGAAATTCTCTGCCGACGACTCTCTCCTGCTTTTCTGCCAGCTGTTCCTGCCGCCGGAGCGTCGCAACGAAACACCGGGCGAAATCACACTCACCTACAGCTTTGTCACCGCAGGCGGCGAGGAGGTGCCGATCAGCCGCAGCGCCCTGCCCAAAAGACAGATCTCGACGTTGGGTGTGCAAAACTTGATGTCGCGTATCTCGCTGAAGGATCTCTCACCGGGCCGTTACGACCTGTTTTTAAGCATCGATTTCGGCACGCCCAGCGAGACAATCAGGCGCAGCACGACGTTCGAGATCACACCGGCGCGCTTGCCGGAGCCCACTGTGTTCTCTTCGGATCCCGTGGTGCCCGGCTCATCCGCCGTCAGATTCTCTCTCGGCCGGATGTATGAAAACAGCGGCAGGAAAAGCGAGGCTGAGAATTCCTACAAGGCCGGCCTGCTCTCCGACCCCAACAACAGCGAGATCCGGCTTGCCCTGGCGAGGCTGTATATGGATTCGGGGAAACACCAGGAAGCCCTGGAAGCCCTGCAGCCGTTGTCGGCGACCCAACCCGACAACCCCCAAATGCTGCATCTGACGGCCGAGGCCTACATGGGGCTCGAGCGCTACAGCCTGGCGGCCAAGTTCCTCCAGCGAATCGTGCTGGCGGAGGAGGGTGTCACCACCGAAGTGCTCAATCTGCTCGGCGAGGCGTATCTGAAGGACGGACAACTCGACAAGGCGCGGGATGCCTGGCAGCGTTCGCTTCAGGCCGATCCCGATCAGCCTGACATCAGGAAAAAGCTGGAAGACCTGGACAAGGGATAGCAGTAATCACCGGATTCCGGTAAAGCGCCTGACAATAACTGCGTGTGAACTCGCTCCTGATCGGCTATAATCCCTTGCGGAAGCGTCATTATTGATGCCCCTGCTTCATTGCGGAAAGATCGGAACTTAGCAGGTTCCTCAATGCGAACAAAGCAATGTGAACGTTGTCAATTATCCCCAGGAGGAATGCAATAATGAAAAAGAATTCCCTATTCCTCGTTTTCATAGCCGCATCCGTCGCTTTTCTGCTGGTCGCAGCCCCCGCTGCAGCGCAGAGAGGCCGCATTGCCGGCACCTTAAAGGACGAGCAGGGCAATCCGCTCGCCGGCATTGAAGTCAAGTTCGACAATGCAAAGCCGGAAACCAAGTACGACAACAAGGTGGAAGTGAGCGACGAGGAAGGCCGGTTCGTATTCACCGGGCTTCGCGGCGGCACCTGGATCCTCACGGTGAACGCGCCCGGCTACGCCCCCTTCCGTCAAAGCATCCAAATCAGCCAATTCAGGCGCAATGAAGATACCGTAGTCGTGCTCAAGAAGCTCACTGAAGCCGTGCCCGAAGCCGGAGCCAGGGAAGAAGCGGAAGGAATGATCGCCGAAGCCGAAGAGCTGTTGGCTGAGGGCAAACACGATGAGGCCATCGCACTCTACAATGAGTACCTCGAGTCGCACCCCGACCTCTACAAGATTCATCTCCTGATCGGGAACGCGTACGAGCAGAAGGGCGATTACGACAACGCCGTCGCCTCCTACGGCAAGGTTCTGGAGCTGGAGCCGGATAACTTCAACGCCCTGCTTGGCAGCGGCAACGCCTTCATCCGCAAGATGGAATACGAAAAGGCCGAGGAGTTTTTTGTCAAACTCGCCGAAGTACGCAGCGACGATCCGAAAATCCTCTACACTTTGGGCGAGATCCTGCTCGACAGCGGCCAGACCACCAAGGCAATCGATTACTACGCTAAAGCCGTCGAATTGGACCCGGAATTCGCTGACGCGATAATGAAGCTGGGTTATGCATACTACGGCGAAAAGCAATGGCAGAGTGCGATCGAGCAATTCGAGAGGTTCATCGAGATCGCACCGAACCGCCCTGAAGTTCAGTTCATCAAAGATGATGTCGAGAAGTGCAAGCAGAAACTGGCCGAGGGAAAGTAACCTCCGGATTCAAATAGAAACCTCAAATAAATGCCGGGGTCCAACCTGGGCCCCGGCATTTTTCTTATCTGACTCTGGCATCTTCCCCAAATCGGGGAGGATTTCATCTTAATACTGCGGCGGCTTGTCAGCCTCCCGGAAACCGGCCGGGATCGCATAGAGATTAGGATCGAAGTCCTGCTCGCGGATTTGCTGAATCGTCTGCTCGATCCGGTCGTTGATGCTCTCCATATCTATCGATGTGACGGTGCGAATCGGGAATCCGCCGAGGTTTCTGATCTCCTGCAGAATGGTAGCATCCATGAAGGGATTCTGGCCGGCTCCGATCACATCCATCATCTTCAGGAAGGCGCCGAAGCTGACCGGCGCGTCGTCGCTCACCCAGAATTCAATCGTGATCGCGAGCGGGGAGACGCCCATGCCTCGATCCATTCCGCCGCTTCCCCTGAATACGATCGGCTTGCAGAGATAGCCTGACACCTCCATCGTCGTCCCGGGATGCTCCACTTCCCAAGTGATCTGCATGCGTTCTTTCAGCCGCGCCGAGGCGCGCTCGAGGTCGTTGCGAATCTGCTCGAGGGGGATGATGAAGTACTCGCGCTTGGTCATATCCAAGGTGATCAGCCGCCTACCCTCCAGGTCGGTAATGTGGATGGTTTTGCCGCCGGGCTCCTCCACCCTGATCGCTTGCTCAGAGATCCACATCTTCGTAATGCCTGATCCCGACTCGCTGCGGCTGGAACTGCCGGTGTGCTGGTTCAATTGCTCGATATAAATATCCGCCCGGGCCGGCAACGCCATCGCGACGGTCAGCGCGATTGCCAAAGCAATCAACATTGTTTTTTTCATGACATCTCTCCTTCAGTATTACCTGCCGACCATGGCCAGCGTTACATCCATCAGATTAGTCCCGGTCGGGCCGGTTTTAACCAGGTCGCCGAGGGGTTCGAAGAATCTGTAGGAATCATTTTCTTCCAGAGCCCGTTCGGCGTCGAGACCTAATTGTTTCGCCCTGGAAACAGTGTCTCCGCAAGCAACGGCACCGGCAGCATCTGTGCTGCCGTCAATTCCGTCCGTTCCTGCGGCTAGCACCACGCATTCCCCACAGCCATCCAGCGCGCTCGCGGCCGCGAGCGCCAGCTCGCAGTTCCTGCCGCCCATTCCGCCGCCTTTGACGTGCACGGTCGATTCGCCGCCGGCCAGCAATGCATAGGGGCGGCTGCTCCGGCGCAGGGACGCTGCCAGCCCCCTGACTCTGGCGGCAAGCGTGCTGCCGAGCTCCCGCGCTTCGCCCTCGAAATAATCACGGTCCTGCATTGTCCAGAAACCGCGGCTGCGCAGGTGGGCCTCCATCGCGGCAAGCATGTCCCTGTTGCAGCCAATCACAAGATTCGATGCGCTCTCGAACAGCCGGTCGCCGGGCTTGGGAGTCTCCCCAATTCCGCCCTCCAGGCCCCGCCGCAGGTAAGAAGCCACGGCCGCGGGCAAAGCGTCTGCCAGACCTAGTTGCTCGACAGCCGACCAGGCGTCGGCAAACGTGCTGGGATCGGGGGATGTCGGCCCGCTGGCGATGATCGACGGGTCATCCCCCGGCACATCGGAGAGGATGAGGCTCACGACTCGAGCCGGAGCGATTGCCCGCAGCAGGCGGCCTCCCTTGACCGCGCTGAGATGCTTGCGAACGGTATTCAGTCTTCCGATCGGGGCGCCGGCCTTCAACATCAGGCGCATCGCCTCGCGCAACTCATCCAGCCCGATGCCCTCGGCGGGCAGCGTCAGAATCGAGGAACCGCCGCCGCTGATAAGGCAGACAACGAGGTCGCCCTCGCCGGCTCTCCCAGCCAGTTCCATCACCGCCCTGCCGGCAGCGACATTCTCCTCTCCAGGCAGGGGGTGCGTGCACAGCCGTGTGGCGTACTTGGCGGGCAGGGTCTCCTGAAACGCGTTCGAGAGCACTATTCCCCGCTCAATCCTGTCCCCGAGTATCGAATCGAGAGCGGCCGTCATCCTTGTGGCAGCCTTACCGAAAGCGATCACGAAGAGCCTGCCGATTCCCCGCAGATCGATCTGCCGGCCGGCAACGCGCAGAGCGTCGCCATCCAGTTCCACGCGCCGCTCGATCAGGACGCGCGGATCGATCTGCTTAAGACCCTCGAGAAAGGCCGCGACCGCTTCGTCGCGCAGGCTGTTTTTTTCCGGCAAGCTCAGCCTCCTGCTGTATGCACCTCATCTATATTCTAACGCGAGCAAAGAACATACCAGAGAGACAGACTGCAACGGGCAACATTTCGGCACGAGCATTTTCTTTTCGCAGCGTCGCTAAAGCGCTGTGTTTCAACATAATAACAAAAGGCGCCGATAAATAACGGCGCCTTTTTTATTTTTTGCTGACTATCTTGTCGACGGCTTGCTGTCCGTAAAGTAAGACATTCAGATCAGGCTGAATGACCTTTAAAACGGGCAGTGCGCGGGTCAGCCGCGTGCCGTGACCAGACCTTTACGGACGGTTCGTGTACTCGTCGTAGGTTGCGCGCGTCTTGATTGTCTTGACGTAGCGCGTCGGACCTTGTGCGGACTCCATGTAGAGATTCACAGTCATGGCGATATTCGCGTCCACGAAGACCTCATTGCCGGCTTTGTCCTTACCCGCAGCGATTGACTTGTAAGCCTGCTTGTACTCCCAGATCTCGTCCTGGTACTTCTGGATCAATGACTTGTCGCCCTCTTCGGGCGTCTGAGAATAAAGAAACAGGTTCAGAGTGATTATCTGGATCTTGCCGTCCTTGTCGGTGGCGATCGTCATCCCGTCTTTGCCTTGCTGCTTCTCCCACTGGACCATATCGCCGAAATCGGTCGAGCGCCACTCCGGCCCGTCGGGCTCGAACGTCTCGCCAACCGTAAAACCGCCAAGAGATGTCGGCAACGGCCTGACTTCTCCGTCGCCACACGCTACCGCCAGAACCAGCACTGCTACCAGTACGATGATTCCGATTATTTGCGCTTTCATTAAGAGCCTCCAAGCAATGCTGAAAAAACATGGCACCAGGAAGGTGCCTTACGAGCAACTCGAGCCTAATCCTATCCCTAAATGTCTGAGCAAGTCAATTGAACTGGACAAGACCTTTCTCAATACGTCTCCACTCTTATCTCGCTGATCGTTCTCTGTAACTGCTTGGATAAACAGGGAAAACGGGTGCCGGCTGATACCGCCGCCTCGCGAGTTCCAATTGCTTCCAACTGGTTGGTGTGTTAATATGTTACAAGGAATTATTGCTTACCGGTCAATGCCTTGCAGGAATTCGATATAGACCGCTTGTTACGCTTCGCGCTGGAGAAGAAGGCGTCGGACGTCCACTTGCGCGCGCAACGCCCCCCATTGCTGCGCTTGCGAGGCAGCCTCACTCCGTTGAACGCCGACGCGCTCAGCAGCGAAACCATCGAATCGATTGCGGACAAGATGATGAGCCCTTATCAACGGCGGATCTACGAGGAGCGCCTCGCGGTCGACCTCGGCTACACCCCCGACGGTCTCGATTCGCGCTTCCGTGTCGCCGTCTACCGGCAGCGCGGGACGCCGGCCATCACCTTCCGCTCCATTCCCCATTCGCTGCCCACCGTCAGCAGCCTGGGGCTGCCGCAAAGCATCAAGGTCTTCACCAAGCGCCCGCAGGGACTGGTGCTTGTCACCGGCCCCACCGGCGCCGGCAAGAGCACCACTCTCGCCGCCATAATCAACGAGATCAACTTCCGCCGGGCGGTTCACATCATCACCATTGAGGATCCGATAGAGTTCATTTTCGAGGATAACCGCGCCTCGATCAGCCAGCAGGAGATCGGTGTCGACACCATCAGCTTCGCCGACTCGCTGCGCAGCGCTCTGCGCCAGGACCCCGATGTAATCATGGTCGGCGAGATGCGCGATCCCGAAACCATCTCCACCGCCATCACCGCCGCCGAGACGGGCCACCTGATCTTCTCCACTCTCCACACCAACTCAGCGGCACAGTCGATCAACCGCATCATCGACTCCTTCCCGCCAAACCAGCACGATCAGATTCGACTGCAGCTCAGCCAGGCGCTGCTGGGCATCATCAGCCAGAGGCTGGTAAATCGAGACGACGTTCCCGGCCGCATCGCCGCGGTCGAGATCATGATCAATTCGCCGGCGATCAAGGAAATGATCCGCATGGGCGAGATCAAGGCGATACCCGATATCATCACCCGCAGCGTGGACTACTACCGCATGCAGACGATTGATCAGTCGCTGATCGCCCTGATCGCCAACCGCGTAATCAGCGACAAGGAGGGACTGGCTGCCAGCCAGCACCCGGACGACCTGAAACTGAGCCTGACAAAGCTGGGTATCGTGCAGGACATCTAAGGAGGCGCCGATGGTACAGGAATCGTACGCCGATTATTCGATCATCCATAAATACATGGAGCAGCAGAAGCTCCATGAGGAGGAGTTGCAGCGCTTTCAAGACGAGGCCAAGCAGCTCACGGCCAATCTCGAAGCGGCAAATGCCGAACTGCAGCAACTCCGTGATCAGGTTGATCAGATGAAGTCGGAAAACGAAGAGTTGCATCAGCAGGTCACCGAGCGCGATAACGAGGAGCGCCGACTCAAGACCACCATCGACAGCCTGAATAAGAAAATCGCCGCGATGACCAAGGGCGGTCGCGGCTGAGAACCTCCCCATCGGATAACCGCTTCCATGCAGCTGCCTATTCCTCCGATACAAGCCACCGGGAACGCGATATTTAACATCCGCACCCGCAGGGAGTCTAAGACAACAAGAGCGCATTATGAGCGCTGATCCGGACATCGGTGTGGTCGATGCCGTGTTGCGTGGCGACGACGAAGCATTCGAACAGCTGGTGCTTCGCTATCAGAAGCCGATTCTCGGGCTCATTCTACGCATGTGCGGCGATCCCGGCGAAGCGCCCGATATCGCGCAAAGGGTCTTTCTCAAAGCGTACACCAAGCTTCAAACCTTCAGGAGGCGCTCGTCGTTTAAAACGTGGTTGTACTCGATCGCAATGAACCTCTGCCGCAACGAACTGCGGCGCCGAAAACGCTGGGGCTACCCTCAGCAGATCGAGGAAACCAGCGTCGGCGTCGACCCCGCGGTCGAGGACGGGCTGATCGGCAATGAGCGGAGGCAGCTACTCGCCGACGGCGTCGAGTTGTTACCGCCGATGCAAAAAGCCGTCCTGGTGCTCAGGATCTACCAGGAATTGAGCTTCCAGGAGATTGGCAGGACACTTGGAATTAGCGAGAATTCGGCAAAAGTTAATTTCCACTACGCCGTCAGGAGGCTCCGCGAGAAGCTTAAGGAACGCTAGTGTGTGGTGCCATTATGGATAAAATGAATTCCGAGAGACTGATTGAGCTGGCGGAAACAGCCGGAGAGATCTCGCCGACCGCTGAGGAGCAGAAATTGCTCGCCGGCGATGCTGCTCTTCGCAAAGAACTCGAGGGACTCACCGGCCTGTTCAGCGATCTGCGCAGCCTGCCGGAAGAGAAGATCGATTCGGCCGCGCAGGCAGCCATCCTGCCCGCCGTCAGAGAGGGCATGGCAAGGATCAAGCGCCGCTCACCGCTGGCCTGGATCGCTGCGAAACCGGCATTCGCCCATCTCGCCGCCGTGGCGGCTTCGGTGCTGCTGGTTGCAGGTATCTTCTTCCTGACCCTGCCCCACGGCAGCCGGGAGGCTCTTCCGCCCGACTTCGATGACCCCGAAAACCTGGCTCTGGCTTTAGGAATCAGCGGCAGCGACCTGCTGCACGAGGCGGCCATATGGGAAGATATCGATCTCCTGCCCGAATTCCAGGAGCTCACCGATTCGGAGTCGGCATCGGAGTACCTCGAGCGCGACACCCGTGAACTTATGGAGACCGCGGCAAACCTCGACGATCAGCTGTTCAGTCAACTCAATGAACTGCTCGGTCGGGAAGGCAGGTAGTGATGAACTGCCGCCGAAATGGAGTTAAAAAATGAAGAAAGCCGCACTGGTAATTTTCACGATCTTGGCGTTGCTGGCCCCTGCATTTACTTACGCAATGGACAGCTGGGAAGCTTACGCTCAACAGGACGACAACTGGAAGAAGCTGCAATCGTTCCGCGTTTGGACGATTATCGACACCCTCGAGCTCGACGCGACCTCCGAGAAGGGGATTGCCGTCCTCGACGCCATCAACCGCTTTGCCGAAAAAGAGCATCAGTATTTCGGCGCCAGGGGCAAGATCGCTTACTCCATCCGCCAGGCTCTGCTGAAACAACCGGTCGACGACAATGAGATCGCACGCCTGATAGAGGAGCTCGATAAGCTGAACGGGGATTATCTGCATTCCAAGATCGAGGAGCATCAGGTTATGAAAAACCTGCTCACACCCCTGGAGCGGGCCAAGCTGATAATGGCTGAGGAGAAGTTCCGCCAGCACCTGCGTGAGGCCATGCACCGCTCGCGGTCGGACGACAAGAAACGTCCTTACCGCAGATAAGCCGGCGGCCAGCCCGGGCAGCCCTATTTCCAATACCGGGACTGGCGGCAACTGGGCCGCACGAACCCACAGTCTTCCCTCCGTTTCTCCTGTAGAACGATTATAGAATCGTGAGAAAAACTCAGGCGTTGCTGTACTTGAAATGCTTGAGGGTCTTGCACCGGCTGGGATGGCGGAGCTTGCGGATCGCACGCGCTTCGATCTGCCGGATGCGCTCCTTGGTGATGTGCATCATCTTGCCGATCTCCTCCAGCGTGTGCTCCTTCTGGTCGCTTCCGAGGCCGAAGCGCATCTTCAATACCATCTCTTCGCGCTCGCTCAGCGTCTTGAGCGCCTTGAGCGTCTCTTCCTTGAGGTCTTCCATCGCCAGCTGCTCGCTCTGCAACGGCGTGTCCTTGTCCTCGATGAAGTCGCGGATGTGATTCTGATCGCTGTCGCCGATGGGAGTTTCCAGCGAAACCGGCACTTGCACCATCCGAATGCTCTCCTCGATGATCTCCACCGGGAGATTCATGCGCGCCGCAACCTCGCTCACCGTCGGCTCCCGCAGCAACTCCTTGCTGAGAATGCTCACCGTGCGGTTGATCTGATTGACGTGGTCCATCTGGTGCACCGGGATGCGGATCATCCGGACCTGGTCGGTGATCGCCCGGGTGATGCTCTGACGGATCCACCACACGGCATAGGTGCTGAATTTGTAGCCCTTGCGGTAGTCGAACTTCTCCGCGGCCCGGATCAAACCCATGTTGCCTTCCTGGATCAGGTCGATGAAAGGCAGGCCGCGGTTGATGTACTTCTTGGCCAGGCTCACCACCAGGCGCAGGTTCGCCTCCACCAGGTCCGACTTGGCGCGCTCGGTGATCTCGTGGCCGGTGCGCACCTCGCGCATCGTCGAGACGATCTCGCCGACGCTTATACCGGTCTTCTTCTCGAGCTTCTCGAGCCGCTCCCGCAGCCGGTCGAGCCCGATCTCCAAGGCCTTGTCCTCGGGGCCTTCGCCGCTTAGCCCCCTCTCCATCTGCTCGCCAAGGAGCTTGACCTGGCGGTACACGGCGTTGACGGAGGCCATCAGCTCGCTCAGCAACATACCCAAAAACTTCGTCGACTCCAGCAGCTTGCGGCAGCGCTTCAGCAACTGCTCCACATTCTTGGGCTTCTCACCTTCGGCAAACGCCGCTTCATCCAATTTGCGAAGCTGCCTCAAGGCGCGCCGCAGCTTCTTGAAATGAGCTTCGGGCTCGCCTTCGAACGGGAGAAACACCTCTTCGAGACGGCGCTTCTCGTCATCGTACCTGGCGAACCAGCGAAGGATGATCTGCAGCAGCGCGGGGCTCGAGGCGAACGCTCTCGAAATGAGGCGAATTCCCCGCTCCATTTCCTTGGCGAGGCGAACCTCGCCCTCGCGGTCCAGCAGCGGGACCGACTTCATCTCGCGGAGATACTGCCCGATTGCGTCAGACGACTTGGAACGATCCAGATGGCTCGCGCGCGGCCGCGAAGCGGATCGCGAACCCAACCCGCGCGGATCGCTGTCCGAGGAGTCGCCCTCAGAAAGGCGATCTTCCCGCTCATCGTTGTCGTAACGCATCGACTTCCAATACCTCAGACGGATTTCACCGTCATCGGATATCCCCTCCGGTTGCTTCGACTGCATCGGATGGAAGCACCGGATCGTTGAGATACTCCAGACGCAAGGCGTTGATGCTGAAGGGCTTGCCGTCAGCCGATCTCACTTCGATCAGCAGCGGCGAGCCGGTCTCAACATCGAACAAGCCGAGCTCTATCCAACGCCGGTCGTGCAGACGTTGATTCACCTTCATCTGCGCCAGCGCAACCGGTTCGCTTTTCCGGTCGCCTTGGTCCTGCCCTTCGGCTCTCCTCCTGGCCTCAAAAACCACCTCGGAGGAGAGATCCTGCGATGAAATCCAGCGCGCCTGGAGCCTGTAAGTTCCCTCCACAGGAACCCTTACCCGAAAACGCCCGACTTCATTTCCACTCGTCGCCAGCATGTGGCTGAGGCTGTCGGTTTCGGTCTTGCTTTGCCAGCTTCCGATCGCCGTGAAATCCGGGTCGTCGGGAGTCAGCTCGAAAACGATCGAGCGATCCCGAGCCAGCCTCTCCACGGCGGTGAAGCCGACGACCGTCTCGTCCTCAATTAGAACTACGAGGCGGGGATAAAACCATTCCTTCAGAACCGACTTTTCCCCTGCTGCAGTATCCTGCCCGACATGGCCTCGGACGCGCTCCAGCAAGGGAAGACCCTTCGCGAAAAGAAGCTGCGTCGCGGTGAAACCGACCTCCACTCCGCGCTCCTGAACGCTCAGCAGAATCTCGTCGTCCCACAGACCTATATCGGCAAGATCGACCTTCTTCAACAGGCCCTTGAGCACCGGCTCCCGCTCGCGGACAATGATCACATCGCTCAAATAAGCGCCGGTCCCGTCCTCCAACGTCACCTTAGCCCAGACTATCCCGTACTGATCCTCGGTCACCGCCACGACATGATAGAAATCCCCAGGCTCCACCCTGCCCAGGATTTTTGCGTACGGTTCCATGCTCTCGAAAAGGCGCGTCGTGCGCACTGCCACGGCGAAATCAGAAGGATGTGATGCCTTCAGGGCGGCGTAAGGATCATCGGCAGGCGGGCTGAGCGCCGCCACAAGCAACTGCAGCACAGCAATTATTTTTATGGCAAAAGCGAGCATAAACGCTTGTTGGCTCAACAATTAAGGGTTAAAATCCACAGTATTCTACTCCCGGGCTGCCGGTTTGTAAAGAAACTTCGCCTCATTCAGCTTCCGCGCGAATGCGAAAAACCTTTGTTAATCTTGCTCTTACGGCGATTTTCAACGCGATCATCTTCGGGATTAAATGAAACCTGAGGGAACTAATTTGTAATTCTCTAAAAGTTCCGGTCGCCGGAATCGAAGAGCCCGGCGTGCAGGGCGATTATCAATGTGGAGAAGCCACGAACAACGGGATCAGACTTTGAATTCACCTACCCGATGATCCCATTAACGGCCGCGCTACGACGCCGGTCTAGCGCGCGTCGCGGCCCACTGCCGCAACTCCTCGATCCGCTCGGCCATCGTCTTCGACAGCGGAATCGTCTCGGCCACCGCCTCCACCACGTCGCACATCGCCAGCTCCCGCCCGGCGGCAAAGGCCTTGTAGAGCCCGGCGACGACGGCGTTCTCGATCTCCGCACCGCTGAAGCCCTCCGAGGCGGCGGCCAGCGCCGCGCTGTCGAACTCCTCCGGATCGCGCTTGCGCCGGCGCAGGTGAATCCGGAAGATGTCGGCGCGCTCTCGCTCGTTCGGCAGGTCGATGAAAAAGATCTCGTCGAAACGCCCCTTGCGCAGCAACTCCGGCGGCAGGCGGCGGACATCGTTGGAGGTGGCGACGACGAACACCGGGTGCTTCTTCTCCTGCATCCAGAGCAGGAACGAGCTGAAGATGCGCGCCGTCACGCCGGCGTCCACGGCGCCGGAACTCTCCAGCCCCGACAACCCCTTCTCGATCTCGTCGAGCCAGAGAACCACCGGCGAGAGGGTTTCGGCGATCTTGATCGCCTTGCGCATGTTAGCCTCGGTGCTGCCGACGTACATGCTGAACAGCGAGCCGACGTCGAGCCGCAGCAACGGCAGCTGCCACAATTTTGCCACCGCCTTGGCGGTCAGGCTCTTGCCGCAGCCCTGCACGCCGAGCAGCAGCAGGCCCTTGGGCTCGGGCAGGCCGAAGCGGCGCGCCTCCTCGCTGAAGGCGTTGCTGCGGTTGGCGAGCCAATCCTTCAGCAGCTCGAGCCCGCCGACGTCGGCGAGCGTCTCACCCGCGTCGAAATACTCCAGCAGGCCGGTCTTGCGCAGCACCTGCTTCTTCTCTTCGAGGATCAGCGAGAGGTCCTCAGGGCCGAAGTGGCGGTCGCTGACCGCGGCCTTGAGGAAGAGCCGCTCGGCCTCAGCCATCGTCAGCCCCCGCGAGGCCTTGACGATCCGCTCAGCCAGGGGGGCGTCGACCTCCACCTTCAGTTCCGGGCGATCCTTCACCGATTTCAGCACGCGCTTGAGCAAGGCCATCAGCTCGTCGCCGTCGGGCAGAGGCAGGTCGAGCAGCGTGACCTGCTTCTCCAGCTCGGGCGGGATTTTCGCCACCGGGCTGACGATGATCACCGTCTTGAAGCTGCGTTTCAGCTCGAACGCCGCCTGCCGCAGGCGCCTGGTCACCGACGGCTCCTCGGGCCGCAGGTAGGGATGGATGTCGTAGAGCACGTAGATTGCCCGCTCGCTGCTGGCCCGGATGTGCTCCAGGGCGCGCTCGGGAGTCTCGGTGTTCTCCACGGCGGCGTCGCCCTCGGTCATGTTGCCGATGCAGTTGTAGTGGAACACCCGCTTGTCCAGTTTCTTGGCGATGGCCTCGATAGCGGCGCTCGCACGCTCCTCTTCCCACGTCTCGACCCAGATGATCGGGTAGCGCGAACGGATCAGCAGTTCCAGCTCTTTTGCGAAGGCCTTCTCCGACATCTCTTCCCCCTCTCGCCGGCGATTCAGATCTCAAGAAACCTCACGGCGTCGTCCTCTTCCGTGGGCCTCATCCTGCCCCGTCTTTCAGTGAACTCGACGAATTCGCTGCGCTCGACTTCCTCGTCCGCGCGGCGGTAGATCCTGATCCCGCCCGCATCCGAGGCCACCGCGACAAACGCCCCCCCGCTGTCCACAGCCAGCTTGTCCGCCCTGATGCCGGTCTCATGCCGGCAGAGCAGGCGCGCCTCGCGGTCGAGCACGATCAGCCTGCCGTCGGCGTCGAGCGCGGCGATGATCGCGCCGTCGTCGTCGATCTCGGCGGATACGATCGGATCGACAAGTTCGTACACCCCCACTCCGTTGCCCTCGGCATCCATGGCGATGATCCCATTGACGTTGGTGGGAGCGATGATGAAATTGGCGCGGCGGGCCACGTCGAGACCGAAAATCATCCTGTGCACCACCGCCGTCCAGATCCGCTCGCCGCCGTAGCCCAGCAGCGTCACCCGGCCGTCCTCGCAACCGAGGGCGCAGATGTTCCCCGACGGAGAGTAGCGGATGAAATCGATCGGGTGCGGCGCCTCGGCGCGCTGCATCCGCTTGCCGTGGATCGACCAATGGCGCAGGTAGCCGAAGCGGTTGCCGATGGCGATGAGGTTGCTGCCGTGGCGTAGATCGAGGCACGCGGCCTCATGCTGCAGCTCTTTTTTCCAAACTATCCGGCCGTCATGATCGACCACGGTGAGCGCACGATCCTCGCTGAGCGCCACGTTGAACGATCCCTCGTCCGAACAGCGAACTTCGACCACCCGCGCATCGAGCTTCCGGCACCACTGTTTCGACCCGTCAGAGTGAAGCAGCGCGAGATCCCCCGCCGCTCCTCCGGCCAGACACAATTCACCGTGGGGCGCAACATCCAGCGCCGAAATTCCCCCTTCCAGTCGGAATTCACCGCTGCAATGGAATTGCGCGCCGGGCATCAGGGCATCAGCTCCAGTTCACGTCGTTGGCCCTGATTACGCGCAGGAAATTCTCGCCGAGGATCTTACGGATGTCCTCCTCGCTGTAGCCGCGCTTCAGCAGCTCGACCACGATATTCACCAGGCCGGTGACGTCGTCGAGGCCCACCGGGGCGTCGGAGATGCCGTCGAAGTCGCTGCCGAGGCCGACATGATCGATCCCGGCCACCTTAACCACGTGGTCGATGTGGTCGATCAGCACAGACATCGGGACCTTCGGCCAACCGGCGCGTACCTCCGTCACGTACTTGCGCCACTCGCGGCTGATCGCCTCCTCGTCGTCCTTGTACTGCTCCATGATCTCCTGGCGTTTGACGCGCGCAGTGGGCCAGAAGCCCTCGGTCGCATCGGCGTACTCTTTGCTGAGGAAGCCGTTGTAGTAGTTGATCCCTACCACGCCGCCGTTTCGCACCAGCGCCTTCAGCATGTCGTCCTTAAGGTTGCGGTTAACCGGGTTGAGGGCCCAGCAACAGGAATGCGACGCGATAATCGGCTTCGTGCTGACCTCGATCACGTCCCAGAAGGTGTCGTCGTGAACGTGGCTGACGTCGACGATCACCCCGATGCGGTTCATCTCCTTGACGAGCTCTCGGCCGAGGTCGGTGAGGCCGCCGCGATTCGGGAGGTTGCCATAGTCGCTCTGGTCGGGAGTCGAGGAGTCGGCGAATTCGTTGCTGTTGTTCCAGGTGAGCGTAACGTAGCGGACGCCGAGGCGGCGGTAGTCTCGCAGCAGGCGGATGTCGCCAGCAAGAGCATGGCCGCCTTCGATCGCCGGGATGCAGGCGATCTTTCCCTCCTTCTTGGCTTGCAGGATGTCGTCGGCGGTGTCGACGATCACGAAACGATCGTCCTTCTCCGCCGTCTGGTAGAGCACGTCGAGCATGGCCAGCGTGGTCTCGGGCGAAACCGTGACGTCACGAGGCGAGGTGAAGCAGGCGAAGAACTGCGCGTCGAGCCCGGCTTCCAGCATCCGCGGGATGTCCATGTGGCCTTCGTCATTGCGAACGCTCAGGTCGATGCGGCCGCGCAGGGCGTCCATCACCGTGTCGCAGTGGCCGTCGATCACCAGCGCGTCATGGATCAACTTGTTCGCTGCCTGCAACAACTCCTGATCGCTTTTTGCCTGCTCTTCCTGAGCCAGGGCGGGCAGTGCTACAAGCGCTAGTATCAGAACCACCGTTGCCAGTCTCTTATTCATCACTCGCCTCCTCATTTTTCATTCTTCCTTCCGGTTTCTTCTTTCCTTTATTCTTCTTACTGAATTCCTCCCGCATGCGGGCCAGGAACTCCATCCTTTCGGTAATTGTCTTTTCGAAGCCGCGGCTGGTGGGATTGTAATATCGGCGCCCGATCAGCGAATCGGGCAGGCACTGCAAGTCGGTAGCGGCCTCGGGATATTCGTGCGCGTACTTGTAGCCCGCCCCGTAACCGACGTCCTTCATCAGCCGCGTCGGGGCGTTGCGCAGCGCATGCGGCACCGGCTCGTCGCGCGTCTGCATCACGTCCTGCTGCACACGCTTGTAGCCCGTGTAGAGCGCGTTGCTCTTCGGCGCCGTCGCCATGTAAACGACCGCTTCCGCCAACGCCAGGTTACCCTCCGGCAGGCCGATGAAATGCACCGCCTGCTGCGCTGCCATCGCCACCTGCAAGGCCCGCGGGTCGGCCATACCGACGTCCTCGCTGGCGAAACGCACCACCCGGCGCGCGATGTAGAGCGGGTCTTCGCCCGACTCCACCATTCTCCCGAGCCAGTAGAGCGAGGCATCGGGATCGGAGTTGCGCATGCTCTTATGCAGCGCGCTGATCAGGTTGAAGTGCTCCTCGCCCTGCTTGTCGTAGGCGGGCGTCCGCCGCCCCAGCGCGCCGGCGATCAGCTCCTCCGTCAGCCGCCGCTCGCCCTTTTTATCCGGCTTGCAGGAGAGCACCGCCAGCTCGAGAGTAGTCAGCGCCACCCTCGCGTCACCGTCGCACCAGACGGCGATCTTTTCCAGCAGCTTTTCGGAAATCCGCGGTTTCCATTTCGCCAGGCCGCGCTCTTCGTCTTCCAGCGCTCTGTGCAGGATCGTGGTGATGTCCTCGACCGAAAGCGGCTCGAAGACGAACACCCGGCTGCGGCTGAGAAGCGGCGTGTTGATCTCAAAGCTGGGATTTTCCGTCGTCGCGCCGATCAGCACGATCGTGCCGTCCTCGACAGCCGGCAGGAAAGCATCCTGCTGGGCCTTGTTGAAGCGGTGCAATTCATCGACGAACAGGATCAAGCGCCGGCCCTCGCTGCGGCGCATCAACCCGGCGGCATCGATTATCCGCCTGACTTCCTTCACTCCCGAGGTGACGGCGCTAAAGGCGATGAAATCGGCTGCCGTATGCCTGGCGATTATCCTGGCGAGCGTTGTCTTCCCCGAGCCCGGCGGCCCCCAGAAGATGGCCGATGTGAGGCTGTCCTCCTCGATCAGGCTCCGCAGAACGCTGCCTTCGCCCAGGATTTTCTCCTGGCCAACCAGTTCATCGAGGGTTCGAGGGCGCAGGCGATCAGCCAACGGCGAATCGGGGGCTGTCTGGGTGAGTAGATTTTCGTCGTCAAAGAGTTCCTTGGTCACTTACGGGTCCGTTGAATGGATGCTGCGTAGAGGGCGATTGCCGCGGCAACCGCGGCGTTGAGGCTCTCCGATGTCTCGCTGATGGGAATCCGAACCGTCTGCTCGACGGCGCGCACGACCTCCTCAGAAAGCCCCGATCCCTCGCTGCCGACGATGATAGCACAGCGACCGCCGAGGTCGCTGTCTCCCAGCTTGGTTTGTCCCGACGTATCCAGCGCAAACGTTTGTATTTTGCTTTCCCGCAGAAACTCGAATGTGTCCCCCGTTGGAGCCCTGGCTGACGGCAGGCGGAAGCAGGCGCCGGCCGAACCGCGGATCGTCTTGGCACTCCAGATGTCAGCGCAACCCGGCAAAGCGATCAGCGCGTCGGCTCCGAAAGCCACAGCGCTGCGGATCATCGCGCCGAGATTTCCCGGATCCTGAACGCCGTCGGCGACCAGCAGCAACGGATTTCCCCCCAACGGCAGCATTGCAAGCGTTATGTGCTGCGGCCTCAGGAGCGCGCAAATGCCTTGGCTGGTCACGACATCGCTTATTCCGGAGAGCAAATTCGATGGAATTGAGATCAGGTCCGCTCCCGCCCGTGCGCACTGCTCGAGAAGCTCGCGATGGCGTTCGATGTGCCCCTTTTCCACAGCGACATGCTCAAAGCCGACACCGGCTTCCAGGGCGTCCAACAACAGCTTCGGACCCTCCACCAGTGCGAACTCGCCGGCGGGCGCGGGACGGCGAAACTCCTTTAACGCTTGATTGGACTTGCTGGTCACGTGCCGAATTTGCACTTGCGTCCCCCGGAAGAGCCATTAACATAATAAGCCACAGAGACCACCAAGTGACAGCCGTATGTTGAGAATAGCAATCAGCACGCCAAGCGATGCGGAAGCCTTGCGCCGCGTCACCGGTGTGCTGGCCGCGGACGGTGTGGTCGCCTACCCGACCGACACCCTCTACGGCCTCGGCTGCGCGCCGGGAAGCGGCAAGGCGCTCAAACGTATCTATCAGATCAAGGGGCGCGAGCATACCAAACCGCTGCTGCTGCTGCTCGACGAACCGTGGCGCCTCAACTCCTGGTGCGAGGATATTCCACCTTCAGCCCGCCGGCTGATGAGACACTGGCCGGCCCCGCTGACCCTGGTGATGAAAGCCCGCTCCGGCCTGCCGCCCGACCTGCTGCGCGGCGGCACGACACTGGGTTTTCGCGTGCCCGCCTACACGCTCTGCCGCGCGATCTGTGCCGCGGCGGGAGGAACCCTCACCTCCACAAGCGCCAATCGCAGCGGCGGACAGGCGATGGCGCAGCCGGAAGAAATCGCGGCGGAATTCGGCACCGAGCTGGACGCCGTCATCGACTCCGGTCCACTGCCGCCCTCGCTTCCCTCCACGGTCGTGCTCTGCGAAGGCGAGGAGTCGAGGATCCTCCGGCACGGGGCCTTCTCCGTCCCCGAGATTTCGGGAAGTTGAAGTGCAGGCGCCTGTGCTAAATTGTCGGCAGCAGAGATCTCACTGTTTGCCGATTGGCGATTTCTTTAACCACTTTGACCAACGGAAGCCAATATGAATACTAAAATCAAGAACTACATCGCCATCGCCCGGCCCGAGCACTGGATCAAGAACGCTTTTGTGCTACCGGGCATCGTGCTGGCACTGCTGTTTGTGCCAACGCCGGCCGGGCAGCTGATCCTGCCGGTTATCCTCTCACTCGTCTCAGCCTGCCTAGTCTCCTCAGCCAACTACGCGATCAACGAGTGGCTCGACGCGGAGTTCGACAAATTCCACCCGGTCAAGAAAAACCGCCCGTCGGTCGTCGGAAACATGAATGCACGGCTTGTTTATCTGGAATATTTCGTTCTGGGAATCGCCGGACTGGCCGTCGCCTGGCTCGTCAATCCATGGGTCTTCGGCGCCGCCCTCGCTCTACTCATCCAGGGTTTCCTCTATAACGTTCGACCCTTCAGGACAAAGGACAGGATTTATCTCGACGTCATCTCCGAATCGATCAACAATCCCATTCGCCTGATGCTCGGCTGGTTCGCCGTGACCACCACCTACCTGCCCCCCTCCAGCGTGATCATCGGCTACTGGATGTTCGGCGCCTTCCTGATGGACATCAAGCGCTACGCCGAGTTGCGCTTCATCGACAGCCGCGAAACCGCTGCGCTCTACCGGGTTTCATTCAAGCATTACACCGAGAAACGCCTGCTCGAGATGGCGATATTCTACGCGCTCTGCTCCGGCTTCTTCTTCGCCGTGTTCATGATCAAGCACCGCATCGAGTTGATGCTCAGCCTGCCGTTTGTCGCCGCGCTCTATACCTGGTACCTGGCCATCGGCATGAAGGAGAAATCGCCCGCGCGCAATCCCGAGAGGATTCCCAGAACCGAGATCGGCTTCACGAGCTACCTTCTCTTCTTCACTGCGCTAACGCTCGTGCTGCTCTATGTCGACATCCCGGCGCTCGAGTGGTTCCTCGGCCCGGCGGCACAGTTCGACCTCAAGACTCTCCTGAATTAGTACGACGGAAGGGTTTATTTCTCTTCGCCTGGCAACAGCCCCAAAGCCCTGAGAATGACTATCACTTTGTCCTTGGCGAGAAAACCGTTAGTACCTTTGCCCCCTTTCAAATCCAGGGCGAAAACCTTGAAATTGCCTTCCAGTTCGACGAATCCGACAAACCAACCGATGCGCGTCTCGCCCTCCAGCCTGCCCGAGCCGGTCTTGCCGTATAGTTTCCCCGCTACGTCATCCTGCCGCAATATCTTTACTACAATCTCGACGTTCCTCTCCGAAAACGGCAATTCCCGCTTCAGCATCCGCGCCAGGAATTCCACCTGCTCATCGGCCGAGATCTTTAGCGAGTCGGCAAGCCAGAAGCGCTTCAGCCCCCCGGAGATGTCTCCGTTGCCATAGCCTATTTTGCCCAGATACGCAGCCATCCGCTCCTCGCCGATCCGGCCGGCGACCTCCTGGAAGTACCAGACGGCCGAGTACTTGACCGCGCTGGCCAGTGTCTGGTCTTGGTTCCATGTCTCGCGAGCCCGCTTCCTGCCGTCCCACTTGATCTCCGAGTTTTCGTCCTCCAACACACCGGTCTCCAGGGCGATCAGCGAATTCGGGATCTTGAAGGTCGAGCAGGGGCTGAGGCGCTCGGCGCAGCGCTCCGGATTTACTCGCAAATACTCGCCCGATTCCAGATCGAGCATCACGAAACAGG
>Ga0307380_10001705_pt1 | contig 31908 bp, 22 predicted proteins | sample UN3MG_FD_202239 | JGI IMG/M metagenome (GOLD analysis project Ga0307380, IMG submission 202239) | Soil microbial communities from Risofladan, Vaasa, Finland - UN-3 | ecosystem: Environmental > Terrestrial > Soil > Coastal area > Acid sulfate soil | place: Finland: Risofladan, Vaasa | collected...
GTGCCGATGGCGCTTTCAGCCACATTGCTCAGGCCATCACCGTCATCGTCCAACCAGCCGGCGAGCCATACATCATCCACGTACCAAAGCAGCCCGTTGTGGGAATGTGCATTGAACCGAAGTCTCAGGTCTGGAACCACGCCCAAGCTGCTCAGGTCCAAGAATTCAGTGGACCAATAGGATGTCGAGTTGGTATAGGTGGCTACTTTGGTCCAATCCACACCACCATTTGTCGAGACCTCGAGATAGCCAGCGTCGTTGGGAGACTGCATTTGATAACAAGTCTTAAACCTGAGAACCGGACTGACGCGGTGCGATGCGTCGAGTGAGATGGTAGTCAGCGAACCATTTTGGGAACCTGAGGCATTAGCCCTCCACGCGTGTGAGTAGCTATACCATACGTCGCTGTTGAGGCTCCAGAGGGATTGCGCCGTCCACTGGGCACTACCGCTCTCCATGTCATCTTCAAAGAAACGAGCGACCGTTGGTACAGTGATAGGTTCCTCAAACTCGTCGTGATCATAGGCAGGCGTCGTGTAGGCAACGTCTACCTTGTTAACCACGTTATACGTATCTCCCCGTAGAGCCTTCAGGGCTACCAACGTAAAGGGGCCATCAACACCATGCTCGTTGATGATGCGACCGTCGAAGGCGAGCGACAGGCTTTGCACTCCCTCAGTCAGTACCTGGGGAGCGCCGATCGCCCAGGAGACAAGGGAGTTGTTCTTATCAACCAACCATCCTTCGACCCGGTATGCCTGTCCCCCCTCCCCTGGTTCGACCATGACGTTGGCCGTAATGACCAGTTGGTCAAACTGGCCATCGCCATCCGCGTCAACGCGAGTGTCAGAGTACCCACCAGTAATCACGAAACTAGGAGCGATCTGAAAACGATCAGGGGGGACAACAGCCTCAACACCCAGCAAAATAGGCTTGGCACTCAGGGCGGGAACCTCACCCAGAGCATACGGCTCCACGATACCATCGGTAACCCTTCCAGCAGCATCACGCACGTGGAGATATTGGAGAACATAGGGGCCAACTGTGTCCCTTAACCCATCAAACTGCAGGGTGATCCTGGGACCTGACCCGCTCAATGTAGCCTGGGACAGCATTTCACCCTGTCCATCGTACAGGACTCCCTGCACGGTGTACACGTCTGCTTTCTCGATGTTCAGGCTGGTTTCTATGACCAGAGCATCCATATAGCCGTCGCTGTCAGCGTCAATGGCAGAAGGCCGGTATTGGCCTGACAGGGTCGCTCCTCGAATGCCGAAATCGCTGAACCGATAGGCAGACGTCTCGTAGGCTGGTCGCGCGTAGCCCAATTCACGCTCGGCAAAGTCCTGCAGGACGGGATTCTCGACGTCCGTCGCCCACAGAGACTCCAGTACATAGGGGCCATCCACCTTACTCATGTAGATGTTCATCCCATCGAAGGGGAACTCTACGGTGTGAGTCCCTTCCTCGAGGTACACGCTCCCAATGGCTTCAGCAAAGCCGCCAGCCAGTGCTCCGCGGATCCAGTAGGTGCCCGCCTGACTGACGCTGACCTGGATTTCCAGTACTAATTGGTCAAAGCGGCCGTCGCCATCCTGGTCAACGCCATAGTCGGCTACAACAGGGCCAAACTCAACGACTGAGCCTGCGCTGCCGTCCTCCAAGGTCCATGACGAGTTGGGGGCGGACTCTTCTATGGACTCCGCCGTCTGTGGCAGTGGTTCGGCACTCACCGCGGACTCACCCATGAACTCAGTCCCCCCCCCGCCCTGGACGTGAATGTAGTTCTGTCTGGTTGCAGTATTTGAGCCACCGGGACCGGTGACAGTCAATGACACGTCGAAGTTACCAAGGTCGAGGTAAGGATGTTGGGGGTTCCGCTCGGTGCTGGTTTGCCCGTCTCCAAAGTCCCACGCCCAACTGGTGACGATTCCCGTGGACTGATCCGTGAATTGCACTGTCAACGGGCTGGAGCCTGAAGTCAGGTCAGCCGCAAATGCAGCCACGGGCGGCGGCTCACTGACCAGGATGTAGTTCGTACCGATTTCGGTGTCTGTACCACCAGCGCCGGTGATGACCAGTGACACCGTAAAGCCACCAGCAATCGTGTAGGTATGGGTGGGGTTCTGTGCGGTACTGATGCCACCATCCCCGAAACTCCATCGCCATGAGCGGACATGGCTTGTGGACCGGTCAGTGAAAGTCACATTCAGCGGCCTGATACCTGAGGTAGGGCTGCCTGTGAACGCGGCCACAGGCGCTGATGGTAGTTGCCGAGGCCAATCGTTCGGCGGAGACCCCACGACCTGTGGCTCCGAAGACCACCCCAAATAGTCAACAAACCGGGTTTCCCACCAACTCCTCTTGACCGTTCTAGTATTGTCCCAACTAGACTGGCGGAATTCGTCGTTGTAGACCCCCCAATAGTTTCCCACATCGCTCCAGGGCCAGTTCTCGCCTGCTGCGTACACCCCCTGGCCACTATAATAGTAACGCGTACTCCTCAACGATACATACCCACCGGTATAGTGAGGGTCCGGGCAGGAACCTTCACCGCCGTCGTAGCCTCGCATAACGTACCAACGCCATGAACCCCAAGACGGCTTCGTCCACACCTCCGTAGAGTGGTCAAACGATTCATGCCGCCAGTCGGTAAATGCAGGGCGTGCAGGGATGCCGGCTGCGCGGTTAAAACCCGTCAGTAGGTTGGCGATATTCGAACACTCGCTCCTATTGTCATAGTCCGGACCACACACAGACGGGTTCAACACGCACCAGGAACTGCTAAGATAGCGGGGATAACCAAAACACGTCACTTGGTCCACCCGCCTACCTAAGGCATTGGCGGCATCCCATGTGTTCGTGTAGCCGTTAATGGCCGGCATGACGTGGTCCTCAAAGACATAATCTAGATAGTGCTTGGTGGTGAATTTCCAGCCATAACCGTGATTGACCCACTCACCCACCGGGATCCAGGCATATTCGGGACCATCGGTCCGATCGTACTCCCGCAATTCGTCCGTGCGTTCGGAGTAATGGATCGAGGTCTCGTCCCGGGCATCGCTACGATCGTCATTGTATACGAAAGCGTCCAAAAAGGCATCGCTCACACCGGTCGGCAACTGGAAGATCACGTACAAGTTCAGGCTCTCATTCCAACTGCCATCCTGTACCGTGATCGTATATATGCCTACCGTGCCGTTCCCAGGCACGTAGATATCCCACCGCCCGCCACACGGGACCCGTACCGGTGTCAAAGTGGTTAGAGACCCGATACTCTTGGCAATCTCGATCTCGGCGTCGGCGGGCCCTCCTACAGAGAAAGTCGTGCCCCGGCGCACAACAACCGAGTCCCGGCCTGGAGTAGGAAGAGCAATGTATCGGCTCCCATAAGATTGCCAGGAAAAATACTCTTTGGTCTGAAGATCTTCCCGGTATTCCACGTAGATACCCGGGCCGTGATCGTCGAGAGGATGCGTATCGTACAGTTTCTCCTGGCCATCCGTGAGTCCATCACCATCGCTGTCGGCATCGAGAGGATCGGTGATATAGGGACCACCAGAAGCATTGTACCAGCCGTTTTCCTCGACTGTGCTGGGCAGTCCATCACCATCAGTATCCGCCGAAAAATCACTCCAGTCCTGAGCGTAGCCTGATACTGGTTTGCTGAGAAACGCGGAAGCCAACAAAATGAGGGTCAGAGAGAAGTACAAGAAACGCCTTATCATCGTAACCATACCTCCTTTTCGAGACAGTAAAGCCATAGGCATACCTTCAACTATACGCGACGAAGGCCAAGAACAGGTATCAAACCACCGAGATCTGTCCTAAACTATCCGTAGGTCGTGCTCATACCGATGCGAACTCACCTCACTCTCCTGGGCACAGGATTCTCTCCCGAATAATGGCAACCGTCAGTAAACTCTACAAGAAGTGATCAGGATTTTCAACCAGTTGCCCCTGCCCGAAGCACTTGACGAATGCTGTCGGCGACGTAGTGGATCTGTTTCTCCGTCAAGTCATGATGGGCGGGCAAGTTTACCACCTCGCGCCCTGCCTGCTCTGCGCCGGGATAAAGACCCCGGGCGTAAGGACTGTATTTCTCCAGGGTGGGCAAAGCATAGTCAAAGGTGCGACCGGTTTCAATGTCTCTGGCACGCATCTGCTCGCAAAAGTGGATGGCATCTCGATCTTTGACGCGCACCGTGTAGAGCGAATAGGAAGCCCCATCCACGATAGGCGCTGGTGTGAATCCAGGGATTGCAGGCAGCACTTCGCTGTACAACCTTGCCAGGGCACGACGTCGAGAAAGAATCAGGTCCGATTTACGCAGTTGAGCCAAACCCATACGCGCCTGAAAGTTGGCATAGCGGATGGCATAATCGCCGGGGATTTCCGAGCCGGAACTTTGTGGATCCTCCTCAGCCGAACGCAATAGCGAAGCCAGCCTGTAGAGAGTGTCTTTGGACAGCTTCAGTCGCCAAGTCAGGCCATAGATCAGATTCCTGGACAGGAGGTAATGAACCACCAACAAGGCCCATCGTTTAGCCCATTGCGCGGGCGGCAAGCTGTTCATGTTTCCGTCGCGATAGGACCGGAGTTCTTCATAGAGCTCAGTGTCGTTGGTGACCAAGACGCCGCCACGAAGCGTAAACAGTGGCTTGCCAGGACCAAAACTGAATAAACCGACGTCCCCTCGGAGCCCACCTGAGTCCCCCATCGCACCCGGGAAGGTTTGTGCTGCATCCTCCAGGATGCAGATTCGCTCATCGTTGGCTATCTCGCGAATCCCGTCTGTGTTGGCGGGGTAGCCGAACATGTGAGTGGCAACGATGACCTTCGTTCGAGCTGTGATGGCCGACCTGAGAGCGTCAAGGTCCATGTTGTAGTCGGCCAGGTCTATATCCACGAACACCGGGATGTTGCCGGTAGCCAGAACGGCATCTGGCATAATCCTACAAGTGTAGGCAGGGAGAATGATTTCCGCCCCATTCACCCGCAAGGCTTTGAGCAAGGCAAAGAAACCGGCATGCCCATAGGTGAAGGCGAGCCCATACCGGGCACCAACCTCGGTCGCCACAGCTTCCTCAAACTCACGTCGTGTGCCACCAGGGCGCAACACTGAGAACAAATCTGAGATGCCCAGATTAGGACGCAATCTACGGATCATGGTATTCGCAGTCCTTTGCTTGCTTGCATCAGTACAGCATCCACACGTTGCCTGCCTTGCCAAACGGATTAGGGTCGTAGCGGACATGTAACAGTATGAGCACTTTGGTCCGGGTTATGCAGCTAACCTGCCGATACCCCAGTTTGTTGTGAAGGCTTAAGGACGTCTCATTGTCTACACCCGTCATGGAGACCAGGCGACTACCGCCCTGCTCCTTGGCCCACGCGATCGCATGCTTCAGCAACATCTTCTGGAACCCCTGCCGTTGGAAAGCGGGCATGGTCTTGATCTCGACCACGTACATGTCGCCCGGTGCCAAGGGCACATACACACGCTCCAAGTGGGGATCAACTGCAGACGTTAACCACATATACGCTGCGAGTTGCTTGTCTTTTAGGGCAACAAGGCAAGTGCGCCCCCGCCTGAACAGTGATTTATACCATTCAAAGTCCGATCGTTCCACGACAGCTTCAAGAAGAGCCAAGTCCTGAACTTGCAACTCTCTAACTACAGTATCGTGGTCCGTAGCAACATCCTCAGGCGGCCTATCCAGCGAACGAACAAAGAAGAGAGTGGATGTCTTGAGGAAGAATATCTCTCTGATCACAGTCACGGCCCGGGCAAGAACTGCACCAAGCCCGTCAGATTGCCTTGTAGCGTTGACCTCCTCAAATATCTCAGCCACCTTGATCAAACGTCGCTTTATCAATACAAGCCCTCTCTTGTGCTGGTACCATTCCCAGCGCGAACTTGATCGGCAACGAATCGCGGGGCACCGTCTTTAAGGAACCCAAATCCGGAACCGACACCGCAGCCAACAATCGCTGTGGCTCCCAGTGAAGGATTCAGAGGGTACAACATCTTGAGCGCAGCACACTACATGTCATGGATCTCAGAGATCGCGTAGCGGTATTTTCCCGATTTCTCTACCGATATCCGTTCGGGATACTCGAACTCAACCTCAACATCGTCGCCTAAACCGATGTGAACAGTCCGTTCGATCTGGGCCAATCTGGCCTCGTCTAATGGTGCGTCCTTGACGATGCGTATAACAACCTTGTCATAGGACTTTTGGACTACCTGAAACTGCTTGACTCCCTTCATGTCAAACATAAGACTGATGAATCCTCCCCAAACCTCACGGCCGTCCTTGGTCTTGAACATGTCAACGCGCCGACCCTGCAACACTTCCATCATTGGCAATCCCCGACCACAAGGACATACCATATCGCTCAGTTGCCCAATGTCTCCTCCGCAGTAGCGGATAAAGGGCATCCCGTAGTTGTTCAGGCTTGTCACGACAATGTCGCCTTTTTCCCCAACTGGCACGACTTCTCCGTCACGTAGTATCTCAACGTAGACTTCCCCGGCACCTATGTGCATGCCTTTGTGTTCCAGGCATTCGCACGCGATACCCCCCAATTCTCGAGCCCCGTATCTGTCCACCACATCACAGCCAAAAGTGCCCTCAATGAGCTCGCGTTGGCTTGGGTAGAGCACTTCTGCCGTCGAGGAGATCCCCGAGAACTTGACGTCGTCCATGTGGTTGGCCTGCACGAATTTGGCAAACCATTCTAGAGCCGATGGATATCCGACAAGTGTTTTGGGATGCCTCTGTCGAATCTTTCGAACAAAGGCTGCCATGCTCTCCTCACTCAACGCGTAGGCATTGGTCACAAAGCGATTTAGCGACCAGTCCAGCAGGCGAGTACGGAATGCTCTTTGGGTGGTTACTTCATAATTCGTCCCCCAGATGTAGGCGTGGCACTCCCCAAACTTCCAGCCGGTGTACTGGAGATGGAAATGGACGCCGCCCATGACATAATCGCGGAAATTCGAATCCTGTATAAAGACCAGAGGTTGGCCGGTTGACCCTCCGGTCGTGTTCCGGACCAACTCCCTCTGCCGTCCAGGATCAGTGGTCACCAGATCGTCAAAATTGTCTCTGATAGTCGTCTTCGATATCGTTGGAAGCTTCTGGAAAGCGGCCGGATCGGTCAAAATGTCGTCCGGCCTGAAGCCAACCTGTTCAAATGAGCGGCGATAGTATGGGACGAATTCATACGCATAAGTTAATAGGCGGTGCAGCTTGTCTTGCTGATAGGCAAGCACTTCCTCGCGACTCAGCCACTGAGTCCGATCCAGTTCGGCCATACGCGCCATGATGTGACGGCCGTTCGCCCATTCGTGTAACTTGATCGCTTGTCGCCGTAAGAACAACATCACAAAGCCCTCCTTGGTCTCTCGGATGACCACTACACTCCACAAGAGCTCGAATGCCTCTTGAGGAGCGAGCCCTCACTTGTATCTTTGACATTCGTCTAGCAACGCCAATCCTCTCGCCAAGTCGCTACACTTCTGACTTGATAACACGAAACTTCCCAGAGGGCTCGCGCGGCATCGAATCAACGACCTGCACAGTCACAGCTATGCCATCGCCCAGAATCTCACGGCAGCGAGCCAGCAAGTCGTCGGGCACGGCAGGCTCGACGAAACCAAGCCCTGGCACCAGGCGAACTGTGACTTTCTCCAAGGCCTCCTGGTATACTTGATACTGCGCGACGCCCTGAACGCGCTCGAGGCTACACGTGAATTGATAGGGTGAGATGACTCCGCCATCAGGCCGCCTGATCCGATCCACCATGCGACCTTCAATCGGGCCCATCGTGGGAAAGGCATAATCGCACTCACCGGATTCATCGGCAAGCGTCCCCAGGTCCCCCACAGCGTAGCGGATGAACGGCATCGCATGCGAGTCAAAGTCTGTGCAGACCAGTGTGCCGATTTCGCCGGGGGCAGCTTGGGTCCCGCCTTCGCGCACCACCTCGATGATGAGCGAATCCGCATTGATATGCATAGCACCACAGTGAGGACACTGCCAGGCAATGTTCCCAAACTCGACGCTACTGTACAGATCGAGCACGGGCACGCCAAAGGCGGACTCGACGGCCTGACGTGTATCGTGATCCAACACCTCGGCCGACGTGCACACCACCCGCGGCCGGATCCGGCGCTCGTCCCGCGCTTTCACTGCCTCCGCTATTGGCCCCAGCGCTGAGGGATAGCCCAGAAGGAAATCGGGCTGCAAACGACAGAGCTGATCAATCTGGATGTCCACGCTATCATACACGGGTACGTATGCCCGGCTGCCGACGAGGGAGCGCAGCCCACGACGGCGTCCCTCTTCCTCTTGGCCGCGCTTCTGGGTGAGCAAGTCCTCCACAGCCCGCAACCAGTGACGGTATCCGCCATGACCGCGATCCTCGGTGACACACACCTGTCGGTCGGTGAGACGCAAGCCCGCCTGTAAGTACGTGCGCATGTATAGAGCCGATTTTTTGATCCGATCGCGCCGGGTGTGTTGAATCGTGAAAGGCCGGCCTGTCGAGCCGCTGGTAAGTGCTTTCACGAAGGTACTGGAGTCGAGGTCGCGGGCCAACAGCGCCTCAGTTGGCACGCTCTGCAAAGCGGCCTTGGTCGTTACGGGAAGATGGCTCAAATCGGCCGGTGAGCGAATGTCGTCAGGCCCGACGCCTGCTTTGTCAAACAGTTCGTGATAGTAAGGCACGGCTCTGTAGGCGTGGCGTACGATCTCACGCAGGCGAACAACCTGATATTCAGCCAGCCGGCCGGCCGACCAACGTACTCGACGGAGCGCCGCCAAGAGTTCATACAACAGATAGAATGTGTTCATTCCGTACCCCCTGTGAGATAACGACGGTACATCTGGTATCCCCACTCGCTGAAGCGAAGGCGGAGTGGATGGTGGACACAGGTATTGCGACCATAGTTGACCAGCGTACCGTTGAATTTGACCTTGAACTTGCGAGGCCCATAGTCCTGGCCAGGCTTGCCGGCGCCCCCAAAATCAAAACACTTGAAGCCATTCTGTGCTCCCCACTCCAGGACGTGCCAGTTGAGCAGATCATTGGCCTTGTACTTGGCATAGTCGGTGATGGTCCCGGCATACCAGGCGTGGATCACGTCCTTGTAGAGTAAACGGAAAGCAACCCCAACGCAGACATCCTCCACACAAGTTTTGAAGAACTTGATCATACCCCGAGGGTGCAGCACCTCGAAAGCAGCCTCAAACAGGGAAAGGGGCGCCAAAGGTACCTTGATACGCTCATACACGCTTGCCAGCACTGCATAGGCGGCCGGCACTTGATCCAACGAGGTGACTTGCTCAACCACAACTCCCTCTCGGCGCGCTTTTCTGACGTTGGTCCTGACGTTGCCGTCTACGCTGCTCCATATCTCCTCCGTCGGTCTTGCGAGATCAATGAGGAAGTTCAAATGACCCTCATGACCAAAACCGTTACCCTGCAGAACCGGCTGAATAGCGCTCACATCAGACAGGTTGCGCAACTCGGTGAAAAGAGGGCCTCCTTTCACCTCATGTCTATAAGTACGCAGTAGCTTGTCCAGTGCCTCCTGTCCTTCCGCGCCGGGAGCACACAGCACACTGCCATAGACAACGGATCTTGTGGTGAGAAAGTGGAACAAACCACCCTTCAGCGCAATTTGCACCGGCAGCAACAAGGCCAATACACACCCGTTCTGGGTAGCCGCCCAAAGCTCCGGGCGATGCCCCTCAGCGCGGCGAAACACCTGAAACATCTCTGGCGTATGAAAGACATTCCCCGCCGGATGCCCCGTTACGAAGCGATGCCATTCTTCCTCCGGCAAGTCGTTTACTACCGCAAGACTCACAATGCATTCACCTCCCCAAGATACGCAAACCATAGTCCCACAGGGTCAGCGCATCAATATCCCCAGTGACGACCAAGGCGCTGCGAGCACCCCTTGGCCAACGGCCCAGCCGCACCAGGGGGCGCCCTGTTTTTTCAATCTTGGCCAACAGCGGACGCCTATCCTCAGCAGAGAACTCCGCTTGATCGAAATAGTACGAGTAAAGACTGGGCTCCCAGCCAAATTCAACAAGATAGCCTTGCTGGCACAAAAAGCTAACCAGGTTTGGTGAAGAAACCGGTGAAAGCCCAATGAAGGGCCGCAGCGAAGCGCATACGGTGAATGCCATTGCGTTCACTTGCCGGTAACCATCAACCCAGGCTGCTGTGGGGACATCTACTTCGACGGCACGAGCCAGCACAGTGGTACCACTAGGTCCGGCCACCGTCAGGTGAAATCTACCGTCGGTAGCATCGGTTATCCCAACCGCTGCCTCAGTACGTGCTCGCCACCAGGCGGCAATTTCATCCAGGCGCACGATCCATACCGGTGGATCAAGCTGGCGGGCTTCGGACAAGACAGCCACCAGTGGCTCCTGACAGGTGAATATGCGCTCGGGATGCAGGCCGAGGGTGAACAACTCGCCCCGTTCATAACTGCAGCGCAGAATTGCTAACCAGAGCGCGCTCATCTGGTCGATCGTCGTCAGTGACAGGCGGTGCACCAGGGCTTCGTCATCCGGCAGGCTATAAGGGATCCGCACCAGGCTACCCTCCAGGCTAGGCAGAGAGGGATAGTCACTGGCAGATAGAGCGCCGTAAAAGCCCAGGACATGCCGGTACGCTGGCGTCTCGTGGCTATCCAACACATCCCAACTGAGCCCTTGACTGCTGTCGTAAGCCAGGCCTTGGCGTTCGAGGGCTCCCAGCGTGTCAAGGTTGGCATGCAAGTAAGGACCACGAAATCCCTGGACCTGGGTGCCGATCCTCTCGAACAGCCGCCTCGCCAGCTCCAACTGAGCCTGCTGCTCAGCCTGTGTAAGCAAGCAATGATCAACATGGCGATAACCATGGATGGCGAACTCGAGACCACACCGCTGGTAGTTCCTCACCACGCTAGGATTCCGCCCTAGCGCGGTAGCAGTCACTGGAAAGGTGGCCCCGCAGCCAAAACGGTCCAAGATAGCCGTAAACTGTTGCATGGCATGATCCATCTTGGCTGGTGTTACACCATAGTTCCTGCCAATACTCATGGCACGCCGCACCAGATTGAGCGGCCCTTTACCTTTGAGTGCTACAGCGACTGGGTTCATTGCTCCCCTGAATTGGCCTCTTGCTTGGGCTCTCTCTCTGCTCGTGCTCACAGGCCCGCATGCGTATTATCCCGCCTCTGCCCTGCCGGGGGCGATTTGCATTCTCAATGCCCCACCCCCCGATAAACACTCGGCAATCACAGCTCTGTTCAGGGCTTTTCAATAACGTATATTAGGCAAGCGTACTTGACAGAAAGCCGCCTGAAAGAAGCAAAGTGCACGATCCAAACAAGCAGACTTGATAGAAACTCGAAAATCCGACGGTTCTTGTAGCCGTGACCCGCACTATACTCTGCTCTCACAACAAGATCATGCTTTTCACAGAACTCGTACATGCCGCTTCTGGAAACAACCTTATCGTAGAAAGTTGGGAAAGGGGCACGTCCTGGCTTTCCCGCATTTCTGTATCCCTCAATATACCTCTTGTAGAAGACATGAAACCAGAATGGCGTTATCCTGGTCAGAAAGCCCCAAGCGGAATCCCTGTTCGGGATTGTGAGTATGAGAATTCCGCCAGGCCTCAACCACCGCACGAAGTTCTTCAGCACACCTTCAGCGCCATCAATATGTTCAAGGACGTAAGAACTACAGATCACGTCATACTCGCTTTCCTTTAACGCGACGGTGCGCAAGTCCCCAAGAATGGCAATGTCAAGATCTCCCCGCTTGTTTTTCCGGATATCCAAAGCATCCTGGTCAACGTCAACGCCCGTTAACGTGTACTGAACGCCATCCAAGTCGAGTGCCCATTGCATTCCACATCCTGCTTCCAGCACATTCAAAGCACCGCCATTGCAGGCTTTTTGCTTGATGTGATTGGCTACGGTTTCCATTTCTTGCTTCGACGAGGCCAGTTTTTGAGGCTCGGGAGATTTCCCTGCGCTTCGCATGCTCCTCCTCTCATTTCACTACACTTCATCCAGTGATACGAATCCACCACACACACTATCCACGCTATCAGTGCTGGGCAATCAACGCCTGATAGGCCGACAGATAGATCTCTTTCTGCTTGTCCCACCTGTACTGGTTGTACAACCTTTGCGAGTTCTCAACGAGAGACCGTCGCTTGTCAGGATGTTGGTACAGATCCAAGATACCCTCAGCCAGGCTCTCCGGATTGCCAGGCTCAAAAAAACGCAGGGCGTTGTCGTCGAAATACGCCTGCACCGCCCTGAGCCGAGAGGCCAGCACTGGTTTGCCGAACGACAGGAAATCGTACATTTTACCTGTGTGGACCAGGTTCGAGTAGAGCGAAGACTTTTGGGCCACAATTCCCACATCGGCATTCTGCAACGCCTCCACCATCTGCGGCAGGGGGACATACCCTAGATACTGTACAAGGGCTTCCAGCCCCATTTCTTTGATCTGTGTCACGAACTGATCACGATAACTGCCACTCCCCAGAACCTGCAAGCGCAGGTTGGGAATCTGAGTCCTCACACGTTCGATAGCCTGCAGCATTGTATCGTGGCCGTACCGTTCCTCAATTGCGCCGTGGCATATCAATGTAAAATGCCCGTCTGCAGCTGTGGGGGCAGTCGCAAACTGCTCCCATAGACGAGCATCCGGCACATTCAAGGTCACAGTGATCTTGTCTCTATTCGCCCCCCGAGCCACAAACGTCTCTTTCTGCTGTTCGGTCACAGCAAACACTACGTGAGCATATCCGATCGCCAATCTCTGCACAATCTCAAGTACCGCTACGACGAACCAGTTATGGTACAGGGTTTCCCACAACTCTGGCATCGGCTCATACACGACCAGGCTCACTTTGGCTCCCATCAGGCGAGGTATGAGCGTCGCGAACACCAGAAAATCAGGCATTGTATTGACCTGAATAAGCGAATAACGATGCCGCAGGTGTAGGGTGGTCAATTTAAACGCCGCTAAAAAGAAGAAGAGAGCATATCCAAAGATAGAGCGGACGATCCCACCCTTTTTCCGGACCACGGGGAGACGGAATACATGAACCCCGTCGATCACCTCTTCCGCCTGGCTCCCTGCCGGGCGATGAGAGATGACGTCCACGGCAAAACCGCTGTCTTGTAGCGCTCTGGCCTCGCGACAGACGAGCAGATCGGCGGGATAATGCGATTGTCTTACAATGCAGACCCGTTTAGGGGATGCTTGGGTGGGTGTTGGCCTAACCAAGTGATTCTCCGGTTGGGGCGAGATTCATCTCCTGCTGAATCAAGGTCAGCAGTCGGTCAGCGCGTGCCCACCACTCACGGCGCCGAATGGCTTGCAGAGAAAGCATGTCAGCCTTCAGTTCGGCCAGTTTATCTTGTGCTTCCAACAAGCCCTGGCGGATTCCCGTTGGCGTATTGTGAACGTGGATCGTCCCCTGGTTGAAATAGCCTTCAAGGACGGGCCCCTTTGAGGTAATAAGGGGCTTGCCCAGGCCAAGTGCTTCGTTGGCTCCGCTCAGGAATTGGTGATCTTCAACGCACAGGTCCACAATGACATCGGCCGCTGCCAGCAACGGATAAAAGTCTTCCCTCAAGTACCCCATAAAGTGGACGTTGGGCGGTGCGCTATCTACAATGTATTGACGGGATTTTGCATAATCGCCGGTGATATAGAAACACATCTCTGGCAGATCTCGTGCGGCTTCCAGCACTTCCTCGACCGGTTCATCCGGACTCGCCGTACTCACCATAACCACGTTCAGAGCCCCATTTTTGAGACGCATCGGCCTGGATATGCTGGGCTTTATTATAGGAGGATCCTCCAAAACGAAAGCGTTTGCTCCCCAAGAAGCGACCAACTTTTGGAGATAGTCATTGGTAACGATGGTCGTAATGGCTCGACGCGAGAGGAAACGGTGCAGAGGTAATGTCCACGCCCAGATGGGACCCAGTAAAGAAGGCGTGTGGGCGTCAATAATGAACTCGGTAGAAGACAGCAGGCTGTAAAGGTACACAGGAAGCACTGAGAAAATCGGCGGGGCTTGGACAAACACTAACTGATAACGTTTTCGCACTAAGAAGATCAAAGTTGTGACTAGCTGGCCAAAGTATTTGAACGGCGCGTAGTACTTGCCCCGTTTGGCCGTGATATAGATATGCTTCAGATCCATGCCCAAGTGTTGAGCCATAAATTCGCTCCGATGAGAGCCATGCGGCGCTCCCCAAACCAGGAATAGGGCACGGATACCCAGGCGCTTGAAAGGAGGTTCATTGATTGTCATGGAGTGGCCCTCCACAGCTCACGAATATATCATAGACCGACCGGACGTTCTGCTCAATGTTGAACGTCTCCACTATAGTCTGCCGCCCCTTTTCTCCCAATTGCGTGCACAGAACTGGATTGTCCAATAAGCGGCGCAACGCTGCCGCCAGGGCCTGCTCATCCCTCGGCGGCACCAACAAACCACTCACCTGATCTTGCACCAATTCCGGTATGGCGGAGACGGGGGTAGACACGACCGGCAACTTCATCGCCATCGCCTCCGCCAGGACGTTGGGAATGCCATCCAGGCTACCATCACCACCCTGGATGCAAGGGAGCACGAATATGGTCGCCAGATCGTATTGCCCAATAACCTGGTCATGGGGCAACGCCCCGCACAGTTTGACCGTGTCTTGCAGCGATAATTGGGTGACGAGGTCCTCCAATTTCTGGCGATCGGGCCCTGGCCCGACGATGTGGCAGGCAAAGTCCCGTCCCTGGTCCTTGAGCAAGCGACAAGCCCTGATCAAGTACTCCAGGCCCTTCTTTTCCACCAAACGCCCCACCGCAAGCAGCAGCGGCGGCGTGTGCCTCTTAGTGGCGGGCGGATAGTGCTCAAAGTCCAGCCCGTGGTGGATGCAGACTGCTTTGCCATCCAGCCCTGGTATGCCCAGCCGCCTCAAGTAGTCCAGATTGTACTGCGTGCACGAGATGACGAACTTGGCCTCACCAAACTTCTCTGGTAGTAGGACAGGGTGAACATAGATATCCTCTCCGGCATGGATGGCCAGGCTGTAGGGAACACCCAGCAGGCGGCTCGCGACCAGTGCAACTGTCGCAGCCCGCTCCACAAAGTGGGCGTGCAAGTGATTGGCCGATTGTTTCCGCAGCAAATGCGCCGCATAGACACCCTCGGCAAAGTGAAGTACCGTCATCAGGCGATCCCTGGCACTGGGATGTGGACGGGTGAGCAGGTAGAAGAGTGTCCCCACGTACGTTCTGGGATGTGTGAGCAGGAAGCGCAGGTGGCCGCCCAAGAACGAGAGCCACTGTACCGGTATCAGATATGTCACATCCTGCCGATACAAGCGCTGCTCCTGCGATAGGGCACTATGCAGGACAGGCTGGCGCATAGCCAGCAGCCGCACATCCAAACCCCATCGGCGCAGCATGCGGATTTCGCGGTCAATGAAAGTGGTACTGAAATCCGGGTAAGTACCGATAATGTAAGCCAGTCTCAAGGATCTTCTCATAGCGTGAGCCCATAATGATGAATAAGCAACGGTTCAACTTGCAGGCTATCGAAACGATGCCAATAGCGCTGCAGTCCTTTCAATCTCCTTGGTCCGAATCTTGGCATGGACGGACAACGGGACGATTCTTTCCGATATACTCTCTGAAACCGGGCACATCCCTGCCCGATACCCCCGTACTTCCCAGACCCTTTTGTGCCACGCAGGATAAAGGGGTGAGGTGAACATCTCAGATAATTCGATCCGAGCCTGCCAGGATCAATGCGGAAGGTCGCTGGATTAATGTCTACGCAAACCCGGGCGGCTCCCAGACGCACGATCGGGTTGGCCACACGAAAACAGGTGAATACCTGAGAAATCACCTCATCACCCTGGCCGATCCCCATAGCCTGCAGCACAGTGTAGACGCTACTCTCCCCGCATAGAAGAAAAACGCTCTGTCTGATCTGATGTTCTCTATGAGTTGATGCACTCAGATTCTTCCCATGGTCACACATTCAACACTCAAGCACCACCCGACTGAACGTGATGGAGCCAAGGGCTCCAATCCACGTTCGCAGCCACTCTATTGCGACCCTGGCCGCGATTCCGGCCGGCTTCGGAAATCTCCATATATCGAACCACCAATCAAGGATCGGAGTAAAGGCCTCATATTCATATCCATGAGAACAGGCGCCATCCGGCCAGTCAATCGCCTAGGCCAGACAAATGAGACATCACAGGCCCTCGGGCGGAACACCAACTGGCTACCAAACGACATTTTGTATCGGGCAAGGCTCCCGGCTCTAGTGTCCGGAAGAGACTCATCACTCATAATGGTCTTGACTGTAGACATGTTGAGGCCACCGAAATCGTACCAGGCACAGCCCTGTTCCTTGCCCCATAACATGGCCTTCCACTGCAACAGGGACTGTGGATTCAGGTCCCTATGCTGACCGCTGTCCACAAGGTATAGAGAAAACACGGCATCACCAAAGGCTAGTATGACCGTAGCAGACAGAATCTCACCTTCGTACTCGGCTACAAGTAAGCAGGCACGTCCCCGAGTCGAAAAGGTGGACCACAGATCATAACGGTAATTGTCGGGGGAAGGGCTATATCCCTGCTGTTCACTGTGGACTTTCACTAAACGATGGAATGTATGCATATCGGCTTCTGTGCCGATACGGACACTCATTCCCTTGCGCTCTGCACGCCGAATGTTGTAGCGTGTTTTGTAGTGCATACGGGCCAGAATAGCCTCCGGCTCTGGGCTAATATCAGTGCGAGGCGCTGCCACCGGAACAACGCTCGTTTCACTGGGGATGGCCCCCCGTTGAAGTAAGCATTGGGCCACACGTTCTGCGCCGTACGCTGGTTGGATCTTTAAGAACAGGATGTGTTCTGTCTTGGCGGCATGATCCAATTGGTCCAACAGAAACTCTAGCAGCACTGGATCGTCAGAGGCAACTACAGGGCCCTTGGATACGTAACCCACAGAGCCGAACAAGGTCAGAGGGCGCAATAGCGCCTGGGTGCCGCCAACGATCTCGCCTTGCCTCTTGACGACCAGTCGCAAGGGTTTCCAGCCGAATCTCGCCTTCAACTCAGCCCACAAACTGCTTTGTTGATAACACCCATCCGGCTTTGTCTCCAGAAAACGATCCCACTCAGGATCCAGTCCATCCTTTGAAACCGAGACTTCCAGCATGATACCTCCCTAAAGAGTCCAGTTGGCCAGGTTTGGCGTGCACATGGCCCCACTTATCCAGGCAAATTCGCCGCCGGGAAATTGAGGAATATATCTCCCCACGCTTTCAAAATCAAGAGCCGTATGATCAGTTGCTCAGGCGGAAGGAGATCTCTGGACCTTCCCATCCACTTACGAACATAGTAAGAGCATGCGTGAACAAAACGAAAAGCATCAGGTGATCTGCCAAGGACCCCGAGTATATTCGCCTCGACAGCACCTGGTGGAGCAAGAAAGAAGGTGTCCAGTTCACTTCTCAAGCCGTCCATATTCACATATTCATCCAACATGCCTGGTTTCTCCACAAGTTCATCATAAACAAAACGCTGAAGTTCCGGAGAACTTCTGAATGACGCTGCCCAGTCAATGTCATTGCGCTTTCGAGCGATCGTCTCATACAACTTGGGAAATGTCTCCACAACGGTCTGACGGTAGAAGCTCTTGCCCAACCTATATCTAAGAGGCCAGGCTCTCACAAAATCGAGGATCTCGCCGTCGAGCAGGGGATTGAAGGACTCGATGGCAAAGTTTTTCGCATAATTTAACGGGTTCAGATAGTGCTTTAAGCGAACATCCAGGTAGAAAAAGTCTTTCCGGTTATGAATATTCCTGGCGTTACACGTCGCGGAGATATGATGAGTTGTCTCTGCGTCAAGTTCTCCAAGCAACTTGTGCCAAGATGGCCGCAATACTCTCCGGTATACGGGCATATAGCGCAAAGCCCTGAGGTTCAACGAGCGCAACATCGTATGCTCATCGTGCACTGTGAGTGATTGCGAGTACCCGAAGCATTCGTCCCCTCGCAGCACAATATCCACACGCTGCCGTTCTTTTATCGCATGGAACACATCGTAGGATTCGGGGTAGTCGGTGAGTCCTTCGCCCAGAAAGACAAAATCCCGGAACTTGGCAATCACGTCTTCGGCGGAGAGCCTGTAAAACCCATGATCGGCCCCCAGCTTTCCTGCCAATGTCTTGGCAATAGCACAGTCACTGTCCGGGATATCCTCCTCCCGTCCCCACGATATGGTATGCAGCTCCTGGCTCGGCCTTGCCTCAAGGTAGCAGCCCAAGATCGCCCGGGAATCGTAGCCACCACTCAGCAGGATACCATAGGTATTGTCAGTCTGGAGGCGCCGACGAACAGACCGACGAAGAAGCCCGACCAGGGTTTCTCGGTAGTACTGTGGGCCTCGATCCGCACTGTCTTCCTCGATCTCATACCTCCAGTACCTATGCCAGGCCATCCCACCCAATCTCACTTTGAGCACTGTAGCACTGTCCATCGTCTTGAGACCTTCCAGTAGGGTGTGGTCTCTGATGAAGTGGCCATTGGCAAGAAAGTCAGCGACAGCAGCAAGATTGAGTCTTCTTTCGAGTGAAGGCACCCGCAGCAGGCTTTTCATCTCTGGGCCGAAGTACAGAGCCCGGCCATCATGGAAGTAGAAACATGGCTTGGCCGCTATTCTGTCATTTGCTATGAAGACTGCGCCCTCGTCCTCGTCCACAATCACGATGACGAAGGAACCGTTCAGTGCACATGCGAAATCTGGCCCCTCCTTCTCATATAGGCGGTAGATGAATTCCAATGGGTTAGAATGGGCAACTGCATCATTGCAGATCTCCCCGTGCAGGAACACCTGGACTCTGCCACTACGCGCCGAAAACGGCTGCCTGTCCCTGTTGATGATGCCCAGGTGGACTCGTGAAACGGTCACTGTCCCTCTTCCGTTCACGTAATCATCTACCTTGTACCAATCGCGATGTCGAATGGCATCGCGCATGGCTCCGGTCAAACTCGGATTCACCCTGTCACCGTTGGTGCTGACAATCCCTACTAACCCTGGCATCTTCCTGCCTCCCCTTGCAACAAGCGGCGATATAGAGCCAGGTGTTCATCAGCCTGTCTCTGTGCGCTGAACTCCTCCTCCGCCCGTCGCTTGGCCGCCATACCCATAGCGCGAGCCTGGGCTGGATCTGTCATAAGTTGCTCGATGGCACGTGCGAGATGTTGGGCATCACCGGGTGGGACAAGAATACCCGTTTTGCCAGGAACCACAACCTGAACGGTACCTGAGACCCTGGTAGCCACAACTGGCAAGCCTGTGGCCGCCGCTTCGAGCAGAGCCACAGACAGCCCTTCCCAGAGAGAAGGAAGTACAAAGAGATCGCAGGTTGCCAGTAAAGCAGGAACGTCTTTGCGAGTACCCAGAAAGTGGATGTGCTCGCGGAGGTTCAACGCTTCAACCTGGGCCTCCATCGCTGCCCTCAAGTCCCCATCCCCAATCAGAAGAACGTGCACTCCTGGATACTGTGGCACAATCGAGGCCATCGCCTCTATCAGATAACGATGGCCCTTTTGTTCCTTGAAAGTAGCGACTACGGCAATCACATAGGCATCTGGCCGCAACCCCAACTGATTCCGCAGAGACATCCGATCAACGGGCTTGCCGTATCTTCTGACGTCCACGGCATTGCAGATTACGGTGATTTTGCCCGGAACAGGGCGGATGATGTCCGCAATCGCTCTCTCGACCTCGTCCGATACCGCCACAAAACCACTGACCAGACGTGAGGATAGCCTGTACAGGAGACGGTGGCTGCGATTCTTGAGCATTACCGACCATTTGTGTTTTTGCGAATCAGACACAGGCATTTCAAAGTTGGCATTCTGAAAAGTCCACAGGACCACCCGAACGTCGGTTGTGTACAACAGGAGCAGGACGAGAAAGTCGAGGCTTCTCAAGAGATGAGTCTGAACGACGTCAATACGGTATTCCTTGACCAGGCAGGCCAGCGATCGCCAGATACGTGCCATGTCGGCGATGAAGAACGGCAAGGCTACGACATCATGACGTCTGGCGGGCAATATCTCGACACGGATGCCCATGTGCTCAATTTCCTGGCGCAACGGGCCATCTTTGAACGTGCAAACGATGGGCTGGCATCCATCCGATGCCTGGTATTCCACCAGCGTGCGGACGGCCTCCTGGCCGCCGCCAATATTGAGGTCGGCGATCACGTGCATCACGTTGATTTTGCGGTTCTGTGTCACTGAGAGCACCCTCTAATCTAGTCCCTATGGTACTAGAGTTATATTACCAACTTCCTATTGAAACACGCAGTACTATGTGGTAAACTGCCCCGCAGTTACTAAATTATTAAAGCATTATTAAAATCCGAGTCTCCGCGTGTGATTATCGTATTCGACCTGACCAGTTCACGGACAAGACACACTGATGCAAACAGCGACCAGCGTTCTCGATCTGCACACCCAGTCGTTGTCCGAAAGACGCCCAATGGATAACACCGCAGAGATAGATCTCAGTATCTTCGGGACCCGGGAAATAAGGAATATACTAAAGAACAAGGCCCACTGTCTGAAGGCCGGCTTCTCACCGGATCATCCTATCATCTCGACCTTCGACGAAATCCTGAACGCCTACACCGAACGAGTGGGGCTGGCGACGTATCTCAGCCAGATGCTAGGTGATTTAGCAAACGTTCCCGTGCAGAATTGCACGTTCTCCGATGAGAAGGGACAGCCGATTATAGCTTATCTGAACGGGAATGGACAGCAGCCTGTGCAGAAATTCATCGCCCAACACTTTGGGCTCAAGAACCTCCCATTCCGGGTTGATGCTCGACGACAACCAGACTCTGACCAAGCCGAAACGCGATACTTGTAGTCACACTGTACTCTAACTGAATACTCTACTAGGGTAGAGCTAACTGCTCCCCAGTCTCTCAAGGACGCATGGGAGCAAATGGTAAGGCCCTTTTTCCCACCGGCAGGTGGGGGAAGGGCTTTTTTGTTTTCTCAGACCAGGAAGGAGATCAACATGCGCAACCAGATTACAACCCTATTGACCGTCATAACGCTCACAGCCACTCTCCAAATGCCGTCTATGGCGAGGGCATCTACCAACACTGCCAAGAAGACGCACAACCTGATGGCCAACCCATCAGCAGGCATTAGCACAGCGCACTACAGTGACAGAAACCGGCCACAAGTGCAAGGTGGGGATGGTCCTGGCAGCACCTACTTCTTCCCCCTCATCGCCCACACTGTGCCTTCTGGTGGCCTGCCTGCCTTTCCAGGGGCAGAAGGATTCGGAACCACCACCCCGGCTGGGCGAAGGGGCCGCATCATCCGCGTGACGACGTTGGCCGACAGTGGCGTGGGGTCCCTGCGTAAAGCCCTCAGCACGAGCGGACCTCGCACAATCGTGTTTGAAGTAGGAGGGATAATCTGGCTGGAAAGGGATCTGAACGTCCTCTATCCCTTCGTCACTATCGCCGGGCAGACCGCACCCCCGCCTGGCATCACGCTGGCCAATGCCGCACTACTTGTCAAAACCCACGACGTATTGGTTCAACACCTGTACATCCGGCCTGGAGATGGAGCGCACGGAACTCAAGACGGGCTGGGTATCGTGGGCAGCACGGATGGTTCCGATGATGTCTACAACATCGTGATAGACCACTGCTCGATTAGCTGGGCACTCAACAAGAACTTGATAATCTGGACCTCCAACGGAAGCCTGCCTAGTGGAGCCTCAGGCGTTCACGACGTGACAATCAGAAACTGTATTGTCAGCGAGTCACTAAGGTACCCATCGTCGGGCAACTATATGGGCGCCTTGATCGGCGATCACTCCAGACACGTGACAATGGTCGGCAACCTTCTTGCCCACAATTCCCAGCGAAACCCGGCTCCGTTTGGAGATACCAGCTCCGTCATTGTCAATAACGTCGTCTACAATGCCAGGGACCATGCAATCCACTTACAAGACTGTAATGGGAATGGGCCGCTGGAGGCAAGCATAGTTGGCAACGTGATCATAGACGGCCCAAGTACACCAAGCTGGTGCCCGCCCATAGAAGTACTCTACAATACGGCTAGGGGCACACAGATTTACCAGGACGACAACCAAGCACTGGGACATGCAGGGAGCTCATGGGCCATTACGAGGGTGTACGCATCGTTTGACGTGAGGGCTGAGCAGCCCCCGCTTTGGAACACTCCACTGACCGTCCGTCGGAGCGACGAGGCGATGAGGTGGGTACTGACCAACGCAGGAGCACGCCCCTGGGACAGAGATGCAGTGGACAAACGGGTCATCTCTGACGTGCTGAACGGGACTGGGCGACTTGTAGATAGTCAGGAAGAGGTCGGGGGGTGGCCACGCACTAGCCCGACCTCGCGGCCACTCGACCTACCAGACAACCCGAATGGTGACGACAACGGGAATGGTTATACCAACCTGGAAGAATGGCTGTGGGAGTTTGAGCAAGCGCCGATGCCAGCAAATTGAGCTGACTTGACAGGCGGCCGCTATATCTCCCAGGGCGGCCGCCTTTGCTTTGCCAACACACCCAGTTCCGAGGGGGCTTCCAGTACTGACCTCAGCCCGCACATTCCGGATTGTTAAGGTACCTTACGGGAAATCTCGCTCTCACTTTTGCGCGATGAGGTATATAGGAATTATCCTGAACAGCTTGCAGAGCATGCAACGCAATCGCTTGTGTCTTATGTTTTCTATTACCCTTTCAGCAGGAATCAGCACGCCGGCCGGGACTGTGCCCAAGGTACGAAAGAGTGATAAACGTTCCACCATGCGCCAGGGCAAGACCATGGTGTGGATCTTCCTGAAGCCCACTTTCACCAAGTGACTTACCAGTTCCCGGTACGTCCATTCCTTAAGGTGGAAGCCGGTGGCTACCTCGTCAAAGTATTTGGACACATCGTGCGGTCCGTCAAGCCTGCTGGGGGTGTCAAAAGCATACACACCCTTCTCTCTGAGAACTCTCCATACACTGGCAAAATGCCGCTCAATATCGTCAGGATGAAGATGCTCGATCAACTGCGAGCTAAAGACCACATCAAACGAGTCAGCCGGAAAACGTAACTCAGTTGCATCTGCGATGTAAAGCTCCAGGTTCGGTGGATCATCAGGTCGTCTGGTCAGGATGATCTCAGATACGTCAACGCCCACGCATCGGCCGGTGGTTTTTCCAGCCAGGTAACGTATCCAATAGCCTGTCCCAGCGCCGATGTCCAAGATGTCCGAATCAGGCCCAACCAGGTGTTCAAAGAAGATTCGCTGTTCTGCAAGTCTCCTCTGCTCCTTCTCTTGGGGAAAATTCAGCAGAGGATGCCAGGGGATGCTTGAAAACAACTCATCGTACGCTTCGATGGCAACGCGAGTTCGGTCCTCCCGTGCACTCTTGAGGATACGTTGGGCCAGGTTCTTTTCGAGCATATAGTGTTGTCTAATATGCTCATCAATCTCTCTTGTCATCTCTCTATGCCTTATTGAGTTCGTGCTTCGCTTACTCTACAAGACGGCGTCAGGTTGTTCTCCTGGCTACTGGAAATCGGGTGGGAACACTGATGCTCTCTGGCTCCAGGTAGTGCTGTACCAAATTGGCGACCAGCCCCAAGCTAAACCACACCAAAGTGGGAGGATCCAAGAAGAAACGCATATCTACGGACTGCGATACCACAAGATAAGCACCAACAGGCAACCACAGTATGACAAGCAGACGCCGACTCCAGAACCCTTCCTTGGGCAATCGAGGCAACACTCTGAACGTCAGGCACAACCACCATAGTACTGGAAACGAATAAAGAAGCAAACCGATCACTCCCATTTCTGCCAGCATGGTCAAGTAGGTGTTATGAGATGTACCACTTTGTATATCCCACGTAGTCGGAGCGGCGTTCCCCACCCTTTCTATGAATCTCCAATCATAGCGGTCGTAGTTGTCGTATCCCCATCCCAAAAGAGGCCTGGCAAAGAACATTCTTTTTCCTGCATTGGCCAGGACGATGCGATCCTGGATCGTTGTGTCAGTCTTAAACCGCTCATAGGCATGGGCGAACTCGCTGGCCAGCAAGCCAGTGGACACAATGAACGCGACAGCCACAACCAGCAGAGTCAACGAGAGAGTAGGCTTGGGGTAAAGGTACAGCAAGCCTGCCAGGACAAGCAACCCTGCCAGCCAACAGCCTCGAGTAAAGGTGAAGAAAATGCACACCACTTCCAGACCCATTACCAGAATCAGCGCTGTCCTCATAAGCCTCCCTGCACGGTTCATCGCGCCATGAAATAGGAGCACCATATGGAAGGCCAGGACACTGGCATAGACTTCCGGCTGCGTGAAGGTGCCTGTGACGCGATCGCCGAATATCTCCGCCCGGCTGTGCCAGATAGATGGAAGCACCTGAGGTGCGAACCAGGACAGAAGGCCGATCACACACTCCGCGAAGCCAACCAGCAACGCAATGGGCACCAATCGCCTCAGGTCTTCTTCACGCGGGTTCAAGAACCGCACCAGCAAATAGATTGTGAACGGTACCAGGGTTCGATCATACAGCGTCAATATTGATTTTATGGAGTCCCCAAACACCAGAATGGAAAGCACAGCCGCAATCCCAAAAGCGGCCATTGCCAGCTCCGCCGGTCCCAATCGCATTGGGCGATGTTCCTTGAGCCTCAACGCACGAGACACCAAAATGATAACCAACGCTATCAGTGGTAAGGCACGGTGCAATACCCAATACACCAACTTGTACTGACCGACAAAGGGCACAAAGGGCACTACTACCAGCCAAATCATGACGGCCGCAAAAGGATACCTGACGACCAAAATGGCCATCGGCACCAAGAGGGCTATACCACAAGCAAGAAGCCAATACCCATTGGCAACCAAGTAGGCCAGCAATACCCCCAAGCCCAGCCCCAGTAACACAGGCAATCCCGCGGCAGGGAGTTGCTGGGCCCAGCAATTCCGTCGCTCGTCACGTCGTAGACACTTGGTGATCATCGGCCTGACATTCATAGGTGAAAATGTCGTGGCTATCTCGGCCACATAGATCGCAATCGCCCATACAAGTGGGCCAATACCGTTCGGTCTTCCTCAGACAGGCCCAATAATAGGGTCACGGCGACATATACTGCCAGCAAAAGCCCCATATTGAGCGCTACCACGATCAGGCTGGTTCCAGTGAGAGCAAAACGGTGCGTCACGTAAACCACCGCAGTGGCTATAGCACCAGCCAGGATAGGCTTTATGAAGTTCTTGTTGTAGGGCCACAATCGAAACAGTATGAAAACCTCCAACAGACGTGCCAGATTAAGCACGGCGATGGCAACGCCAGATGCAATGGCCGCACCCACTGCACCTAGCGTAGGAATGAGCCACAGGTTAAGTGCCAGCAGGAGAAGAAGCACGATAATGGAGTTGAGCGTATTCAACCAGGTATTGCCTGTCATCGTGACAATGACACCATTGATGCCGGTACCCACATCAGCCAGATTGCCCAGCGACAAGATAATGAGCGCAGTGGAACCAGCAGCGAAACCCTCGCCAAAAATGGACATGATCGGTTGAGAGAACATGATGACGATCAGGAACATTGGCAAGTTGAACGCAAACGTCCAGTTGGTCGTGGTTTGATAGAAACGCCCCAACTGCTCCCGGTCTCCCTTGCTGTGCAATTCGGCAACAATTGGCATAGATATAGCGACGATTGAACTGTGGAACATCTTGCCGATCAAACCGACTTTCGAGGTCACCGCAAAAATCCCCACCGCCGTCATGGTATTCAGCATACCTAACATGATGGTCTGCAGATGGGTTCTGAACAGGACGACGATTTGCGAGAAAAATACAGGCAGCGAGAAGACCAGCATCTGCCTGACGTTGGATCGGGCTCCAGTGAGCAAGCGGCGCAAAGGAAATACCCTGTTCAGGAAATAGAGCATCATCACGCAGGCAGACACAATAGCGACAGTGTGAATTGCAACAACTCGGAATGCGCTTAACCCTACGCCCATGGCGACAAACACGACCATCAGTGCCAGCTTGAGCAGGGTATGCGAGACACCGTCCGCGATCACCTTGTACTGCATACGCTTGAAACCCTGCGTCACTGACTCCGCAGCCAGGCCCCAGACGCCGAACGGAATAGCGAGAGCCGCTAATCGCAACAGGGGTATCAGTCTTGGCTCATGAAACACAAGCCTGGCAACCGGGTCAGCACAAGCAAACAGGCCACCTGCCGTCAGCAAGCTGACAAGCGCGGGGATTCCAATGCCAGTGAGAAGAGTGCCCTGCAGCGATTTGGTATCTCGGCGGGCAGCAAAGACTGCCACATAATGCACCAGGGCAGAACTTAGCCCGAGGGCAGACAAGCTGACCGTGATCTCAAGGACCGTACCGATCAGGTCGAACAACCCGTATTGATCGGCACCCATGAAACGGGCAAAAAGAATGCCCAGAATGAAGCGGCCGGCGTAACTAACCATGGCCCCAGCGAAGGTGATACCACCGCCCTTGGCCGCCATCAAGATATTCTCATCAGATGCTGGTAAGCGAGGCACACTTGTTGAGTTCGGGGTGGTAGTGACCTCTGTCATCCGCAGTACCTTCAATACCTACCTGCCAGCCTGCCGCCGGGTCCGCCAAAAGGCGATTACAAAGACAGCAATGGCCACCACACCCATCACGCCTACCACAGGTACGAGCCAAGTGGGATGAGGGGAGCCAGCCGAGGCCTTGCCAGAAGCGGGACTCCCTGGCATTGCTGAACTGGATGGCAGGGTAGCAGCAGGTGCCATTTCAGGCACCACCGCTGACACAGCCACCAGCTTACCTTGCCTGGTTAATTCACGAGTATCAATCGTGCTGACCTGGTCTTCTCTAATGAGCACCAGGTTGCCCTGCAAGATCCAAGGACTGTTGGTCACCGCGTCCGCTGCCCACTTCACACTCTCATCGGTCGTACCGGTGACAGCCAGAAAAACGCGTTCCTCGTTCCAGGGGGAGGTCATCAACTGCACCAGCCCCAGGCTCAGACCAGGAGGCAGGCGGAAAGCGGCCCTATCTATCCACTGCTCGATCTCATCGTAGCCAGGCTGAAAGGGCTGGGGCAACTGCGGATTGACCGCCTGGAGTGCAGGATTGCGAGAAGGCCGTCCGATCGCGATGATATGGTAATCTGCCAGTTCCGTTTGTGTGTAAGTATTCCCCAGCACTACGATTGGTGCCAGGTTGGTACCACCAGCAGCCTGTCCAAGTGCGGCGCCTACTTGCAGGGCTTCCTCCCACTCGTCGGGTCGGGGCTCCGGGGGCACCACAAACATCACATCCGCCAGATCGGGCCGCTGGCTGAAAGGATAAGGATAGACACTTAGGTCCACATAACGGCCAGTCTGCTCTTCATGATCCAGGTGAAGCAGCGAGGCACTATTTATCAGCAGCCATGTGTTCACATCCGCATATTTGTCAGCAGGATACATTACCGACTCAACAGAGATCAGATTCGGCTCGCCAGGACGCGCCTGAGAGAAAGGCAATTCAACTCTCAATTCTCCATCCAACGAGGTTTCATCACTGAGTGTGACGGTGGCGATTGGCTTGTTGTTGAACGATACATTGAGATATGAACTGCCGTAGTCAAGAAGCTGAGAATGACTGAAGAGCAGGTCCAGGTAGGCCTTCTTGGTGAGACGCCAGCGGAAGGGAATGTCGAAGTAATATATGACTTTTTGTTGGGAGAGCCCCTCTAGTAGCCTGTCGTCATACCCCATATCAGCAAAGGTCAGGTCGGTAGTCTGGGGTTCCGAGAGAAGCTCCGGCAGAGGATACACCTCTCGTACCAGTGCAAAGGGCCCCTTCATACCAGGAAAGCGGCTCTCGACACTAATAGCCCGACTGGCCTTGTAGATGGCTTCATCGCTCAGGCCAGTGATGACCAGGATAGCCTGTGTCTGATCCCAGGGGGATACAAGTTCCTGGACGACGCCGTCGCTTTCAGGCACTGCGCGTTCTCCGGTCACGAAAAGATAGCGGCTCTTGTTGGGAGCAGATGACCTCGAGCCAGGTTCTGTCAGCGGGGAGGCATATACAGTCGTAGTCAGCGTGTCTGCATTCAGAAGGCCGGATTCTGCATGGAGCAGGTGAACAGCGTTGTCCAGCACAGAATCGGTGATCACCTCACTCAGACGTAACGTCAGTGTACAACGGAACGTCTCACCCGCTTTCATAGAGGGCAGGGGCCAGAGTATCTCCCTTTCCGCCTCCCCTTGGGTACATTGAGGACTGCAGGCTACGAGTTGGGTATAGGCCGGCAGCGTGTCAACCAAGGTAAGAGAGGACATGACATCCTGCGCTGTGTTCGTAAGTGCCAGGGTGTAGGTCAGAATCGCGCCAGGAGAGACCATGGCCGGCCCCGCGCTGTTGAGGACCATTTGACGCTCCCTGAGGGGAAGCGGTAGGGCGCCCAACTGATTGAGCGTCATAATCATCATATTGGTTTCTGGCTTGCCAACCACGATCAGGTGTTCGTGAAGCGTCTGCTCTGCACCTAAAGCCTCCAGGCGATCGAGCAATTCCAGGTCACTGGTCCCACCGATGACAACGGGATATACCAGATCACCGAATCTGGCAGCGATGGCCATGGCTCCAGTCAGCTCCACTTCCGCCGGCTGGACCGGCAATACGAAACGGACCTTGTCCGGCTCAAAGGCGCGCTGATAGAAAGGACGCGGGAAAGAAGCCAGATCAACAGTGATAGGGAACGGACTGTAAACCAGGGAGAAAAAGGAAGTAGGATGGACAGTTAAGCGCGCCTGGTGCGGGATACTCAAGATGGAGCTGGTATCCAGAGCCACCTTGATACTATGTGTGCGAAGAAGCGGGTTGTTGAGGAGGTCAAGAGGCAGATCCAGGCGCAGATGGGAATGGTCCAGCGCCGCTGCCGTGATGGGAGAGACCTGCTGAGTCTGTCCGTCAATAACAACGATTATGTCACCAAAGAGAGACGGAAGAGCCTCCGAGCCCGACTGGTCAACCCGATCGTAGGCATAACTGAAATCCAGTTCGACGAAGCTTCCTTCACGCAATTCCCAGCCTGCCGGCAACCGCAGGGTATACTCAGTGGCACCATAAGGGCTGTTCAGTACTTTTTCCTCGTACTCTAGCTCGGCAAAAGTGATCTGAAACGTCGAAGGTACGTTCTGCGCATCCTGCGACCAGTCGGAAGAGTCTCCCCGAACGACCCTGGCTGGCAGAAGCAGGCAAACGCAGCCCATCAGTAAGATTAGGCGCAAACATTTCACGTTCCACCACCTCATTGTTTTCGATCCTCGAGGCCCGCTGAGGCCTCATCCTCTTCAAGCACGCAGACGGTATCATGATTGGCTGCTTCCGCACGTTGCAGAGCATGAAGGGCTTCCGCCAGAAATTCATCCTGCCCTGTGCCATTGTGACTATACGATGCTACACTGGCAGCACTGCCCAAATTCAGCTTGACACCGCTTTTCTCCACCTCAAAAGGTGTCCAGGCTATCCGCGTCTGCAGTTTCTCTGTCGCGGCTCGGGCTTCTGCCTCTGCCATATCTGGCAGCAGAAAGGCAAAGGTGGTTTCATCAAGCCTCGCTATTACATCTTCCTCCCGCAGGTATTGCTTCAAGAACACAGTTACCTTGCGCAGGAGCTCACTACGAGCCTGCGGAGAAAAAGATGTCCCCATTATACCCAGGCGATCCACGTTCATCAGCGCAAGGGATAGAGGATACCCGTTCCGTCTGGCTCGACTCACCTCCTCCCCCAACCTCTGCGTAAAGTGACGCTTGTTATACGCGCCGGTCTCATCATCGAGAACTCCAAAGTTCCTTATACTTTCCAGAGGGGTCTGCAAGTACTCGGAAAGGAAAGCCAGTCCTACACCTAGAACCAGGCCCACGCCAACCCCCATGGCGAGGTTTAGCATCTTGTTAGGTGCTATAGGAGAAGTAGGGAGCGTAGCCGAGTCAAGGGGGGTCAAACTGTAGGACTCGTATAGGTCTTGTACATAGATCACCGTCTGAGCGCCAATCGTGTTAGCCATGTCCTTGACAAGCGCAGGGTCGCTTCCCTCGACGCTGATCTCAATCACATTCGTGCCCCCAAGCAGGTTGCTGTCAACTGAAAGGCCCTTCTTTTGCTCCGGGGATAGGTTCAGTTGATCGGCCGCCTGCCGCTTGATCAGGCTACTGCTAGCCACCTCAGTGTAAGTGTTCGCGATTTCTGTTCGTCTACTTAGTATCTCTAACCCATTCACAAAGCTACCTATAGTCTCAAAAGAACCGCTAGGTGCAACAACGAAAGTGGCAGTAGCCTTGTAAGCAGGCACTTGAGTAAAGGTAAATACCAAGGTGGCCATGAAGGTGATCAGAAAAGCAGGCACTACGATCCACCACCTTCTTAGCAGAACTTGAGAATAGGCTTTTAGTTCCACGTCCCCTCCTTCGCACCATAATATGCAGGCCAACCCGTTAGAGAAGCCAGCATAGCCAACAGCTGTGAGTATCCCTTCCTGCCAGGTGCTCCTGGCCCCCTATTCGGCGCCTGTTCCATGAAGAATGGAGGTCAGTGTCCACCACAGGATCTTGAGATCCATCAATGCGCTCTGATTCTTGACGTACTCGATATCGTATTGTACTATACGATCGAAAGAAATGCCACTTCTGCCCCGCACTTGAGCCAGACCCGTGATGCCGGGCAGCACTTCCAATCGCTCGTAATGCCAGGGCCGATATTCCTCGACCTCCCAGGGCACGTTGGGTCGTGGGCCCACCACACTCATCTCCCCCCTGAGAACATTGATGAGCTGGGGTAATTCGTCCAGGCTGGTCTTGCGCAGGATGCGCCCCACGCGCGTAATCTGGGAAGGCTGCGCGGCCTTATAGACCTTGCCATTTCCATTATTGCCAGACGATATGTTCATGAGAGCCCGCCTGGGGAGGCGATAAAATCTACCATTCTTGCCGCCCTCTTCCCCGCCGATCTGGCCATTCACAAAAGCCTTCATGAAGGCACGGTTGTGGCTGTCGTCGTGCTTGTGCTGCATAGTACGGAACTTGTACATGCAAAAGCGATGGCCGCCCCTACCAACCCGTTCCTGAATGAAGAAGACCGGCCCGCGCGAGCCGAGCCGGATGGCCAGCGCACACATGGCCATCAAGGGCAGGGCCACGGGCAGGAACAGCAGACAGAGCGCCAGGTCCAGTAAACGCTTGCTGATCTGGTGTGTTCTTTGATAAGGGAACACCCGGGGTCGGTTGATGATCACTAACTCCATAGACTTCCTCCTCCACTACATTGCGTGACGTTCGGTGACCAAGAGTTGCGGGCGCAAGGAACGCTCCTCCTCCTGCTCTCCGTCCATATTCTTGACAGCCTTTTCGACCAGGCTCTCGAAGGTCAGGGCATCCTCAGGGAAGGACGCAGTGCCAATCTGCAGGGCAACCCCCACTTCCTCCGCCACGGACTGGCGCAGATGGCCGGCCAGATCAGCCAACTCCTCCGGCGTCATCTCCGGTAGCAATGCCAGAAAGTGGTCGTTGCTGCGGGCGATAATGTTGTATTCTTGCAGTTCATCGCACAGCGTCCTGGCCACGTCAGACAGGACGTACTGTTTCATCATGGCCTGCTGGACCTCTCGCACCAGGCGATCCAGGGCCACGTTGATGGATTTTTCATCAACCCCGACCGCCATCAGCGCCAGCGGGCGCTGATAATGGCGGGC
>Ga0307380_10001706_pt1 | contig 31903 bp, 28 predicted proteins | sample UN3MG_FD_202239 | JGI IMG/M metagenome (GOLD analysis project Ga0307380, IMG submission 202239) | Soil microbial communities from Risofladan, Vaasa, Finland - UN-3 | ecosystem: Environmental > Terrestrial > Soil > Coastal area > Acid sulfate soil | place: Finland: Risofladan, Vaasa | collected...
ATGCGGCTATGTTACCGCAAGGTGATAATCCGCGATTATCGGTGGTCACGTACCACCTTGTCGCATTAGCTTTATCGGCTCATGACGACTTTTACAATCACGGTGCCGGTCGTTCCATATTTTCTACCTTATCTCTGTGTTCTCTGTGGCTTTTTTCCTAATCCCAGATTTCGATTTCGAGTTCCAGTTCGACGTTGAACTGTTCTTTGACTCTCTGTTTTATGGCCTCTATTAGCCTCATAACATCGCGACTGCTGCATCCGGCTTCGGCGATTATAAAATTGGCGTGTTTCTCGCTGACTACGGCTCCGCCAATCTGAAGTCCTTTTAGGTCGGCCCTGTCGATTAAAGCGCCGGCTGAAGCACCTGATGGATTCTTGAATATGCAGCCGGAATTTTTAGTGTTCAGCGGCTGATTATTCTTTTTATAAATCCAGATTTCTTTGACCGTCCGCATAATTTGCTCCGGATCGGCGGAGTTGAGTTTGAGCCGGGCGTTCAGAACAAATTTTGCGGTAATGTTGGTTTTGCGGTAGTCAAATGCCAGTTCCGGTTTGCTCTTTTCAAAGACTTTACCGGCACTATCCATCAGCGTAACAGATTCCACTGCTGCGCCTAAGTCTCCGAAATTACCGCCCGCATTCATCTTCACGGCTCCGCCCACCGAGCCTGGTATCCCCGTTAGAGCTTCGATGCCTGAGAGCCCTTTTTCCACACACGTTAGAACCAGCTTGCTCAATTCCGCTCCAGCTCCGGCGGTCACCTCCTGGGCATCATACTTAATTTGTGCAAACTGCTCAGCACCGAGCTTGATCACTGCTGCCCGCAGACCGTCGTCGCCGATAAGAAGATTTGAACCGAAGCCCATTACGTAGATTCGGATCTCATTCTCGTTGCACCGTTTGACAACTTCCTTGAGCTGCTCGGTAGTTCGGGGGCTGATAAAATAATCAGCCGGTCCGCCGAGTCCGTACCATGTCCGCCTGGCCAACGGATAATCTGTTTCAACAATTTCTTCTAATCCACTGAAAATACTCATCTGCCACCTTCCAAATATCACCTGCGCCCATAGTGACTACCAGTTCGCCGGGACTGACGTTGCGCTTTAGATAATCGCAAATCGCTCCGAATTCCTCGATAAACAGCGCATTCGTTCCATTCGCCTGCATTTTCTCTACCAGCATCTGCGCGTTAACCTCTTTTTTTGTCGCCTGCGAATCCCGGACAAAATAAATTTCCGGCACAATTGTCATATCGGCAAGCTTAAAGCTTTCCGCAAAATCATCAAGCAAAAATCTCGTTCTGCTGTACTGATGCGGCTGAAAAACACACCAGATGTGCTTCAACTGATACCTCTGGCGTATTGCCGCGAGCGATGCCCTGATTTCCGTCGGATGGTGGGCATAGTCGTCGAGAACGGTGACGCCGTTGAATTGCCCCTTTAGCATTAGCCGGCGATCGATGCCTGTAAAGCCCGGCAGCAATCCAAGTGCACGTTCGGGCTCCAGCCCGATTTTGATCGCCATAGCAATGACCGCCAGTGCGTTCAGGATATTGTGCTTGCCGGGCAGCGAGATTCTCGTGCCTCCCAGCAGTTTGTTGTTGTAATAAACATCGAATGCATAGAGCCCGTCGTTCAGCGCGATATTCTCGGCGTAGAAATTGCAATTTTTCTCAAGCCCGAAGGTCTCGCATTGCAAATCTGCCCGAAGTTGCTTGACAATCTTTGCTGCATTCGCATCCTGGCCGTTGGCAATGACTGTGCCGCCGGGTTTCGTGCCGAGCGCGAATTCGCCAAACGCCTCGACTATCTCATCTTCATCCTTGTAGTAATCCAGGTGGTCCTGCTCGATATTGAGTATGCAGGCGATTTTAGGCTTGAGGTTCAGGAAGCTCCTGTCGTATTCACAGGCCTCGGCCACGAAGTACTTGCTGTCTGCGACCCCTGAAGAGCTGTCCAACTGACTGATTTTTGCTCCAACGATAAAGTTCGTATCCATGCCGGCTTGTTTTAGCAGGTGGATGAGCCACCCGCTTGTCGTGCTTTTGCCGTGAGTGCCGCTGATTGCTATGCCCTCATAGCGGTTCATCAGCTCCCCCAGCATGTCGGCGTACTTGTAGACTTTATATCCTCGCTCGCGGGCCTCCTTCAATTCCGGATTATCATCTCTTATCGCCGCCGAGATAACAACGGCGTCGGTTTCGGGGCTGAGGTTCTCGGTATGATGGCCAATTTTTATGTCAGCACCCATCCGGCAAAGACTGTCTACAACTTCGCCCGGCATCTGGTCCGATCCGGCTACAAACGCCTTGTTTTTCATCAGGAGCTGCGCCAGCCCGCTCATCCCGATACCGCCCGCACCGATGAAGTGAAATCTTGCGCCCGCCAGGTCCAACATCCTGTCGGAATCTACTGCAATGTCCTTGTCGTGGCTGTCGAGGGCCGTCTGCGATTCCGTTCGGAAGATGTCGCAGCTTTCGATATCTGACTGTCTCAAAGTTCACCTCGCCCGTAATAATCCCAATAATATTTAGCCCCGTCTTTCACGCGAGGTCATACCGTTTCCATGGCATCGTCGGTCAGAATCCCAAGCTCAGGTACTCTTACCCCTTCTCTTTCTATCGTCTTGTTTGACTATATCTCAACACTCTTTGGCAGTTATTTAATGCCGCGTTTGATTGTTGATGAAAAATGCCGGACAGTCAAGCTCAAAAATTAATCTTGGTCTGCGAAACGCCGAATAGGATAGAGACACGATGAATATGTTATTGACCTGCTTTAGTTTTGATGGTACTTTATCGTCGGCAAAATTAAGGAAGTTGAATTATGGAATTATCCTGGCCAATGAAGTTAAGAATCGCCGCTGCGGCAACTATCGGCGTGCTGTTGATAGGTATTTTAGCCTGGCCGATGGCAGAACCATTTAGCGGGGTTGCGGCTATGGGTTTCAGGGACGCAGTAATTTTGGTGATTTTAGCATTTGCAGCCGGCTTTATCGGCTATTTTGTTTCCTGGCCGTTCGGACGGGAAATCGGAATTCTGGCGGTCCCGTCCGGCCTGGCTATTTGGGCCGTACGCTCCGGAAGCATGGCGGGCCTGATTCAATTAAATCCAACTGCCGACCAGCGTATGACACTTGTTGCATCGCTCAAATGGGAGCCGTTTTTCTGGCTGGTTGTTGTTGCTGCCGGCTTTGCTGGTGTGCTGTTAGGCCGGAAAATCTGTTCGAGTAAAAAACTGAAGCAGACACAGGAGAAGTCTAAATCGGGACCGGGTAAATACTTGAATGCAATTCTTGCTCTGGTCTGCTCAGGTTTCATAGCTCAATTTTGTATCAGGATAGTCGCTCAGGATGTTAGAGTATTAGACAACACCCTTGGTTCGGTCATCGCCCAACCGGCTGTCGGTCAGGTTGTTTTTGCCGTGTTAGTCTCGTTTGGGTGTGCTGCGTTCGTCGCAAAGAAATTTTTTAATGTCAGCTATATTTTGCCCTCAATCGCCAGTGCTTTCGTAACTGCTTTTATGGCCACTGTTTATGCCAGAGAAGTGCCGTATCTGGTTCAAAACTGGCCCGCAGCCTTTTTCTCTAATTCGGTTATTTCCGTACTCCCGGTGCAGATGGTAGCTTTCGGCACATTGGGTTCGATTGCCGGCTACTGGATGGCTATTCGCTATGAATACTGGCGAAAGCATGAGATAAAGTAGCAAAACGGACCGAATCCGGCAAAATTGACATATCTTTTTTCATGTCTTTTATTTTACGTAAGTGCTTGTACTCAAAGCATATATACTTCTAAATCGTTAAATTCAGACTTAATTAACCAAAAAAAGATAAAAGTGGTTGTTTTTGGTCTCGAAATTAGCCGAAATATATTTGTGTCATAGATTTGTTGATTGATGCGGTTTTAAGCTAAGTATTTATGAAACAAGAGTATATAAATATATTTGAGGAGCACAAGGACGAACAGTTGACTGGAATTTTCGTAATATATAATATGATAAGACCAGCCGACAAAAGGAGTTAGCAATGTTGGTTCTAAGCAGACAAAGAGATGAGTCAATTATGATCGGCGACGACGTCGAGATTATAATCGTTGATGTTCGCGGAGATAAGGTTCGTCTTGGTATAACGGCTCCAAAGTGTATACCGGTTCATCGAAGAGAAATATACGACGCAATCCAACGCGAAAAAAACGAAAAAAAGGAGCCTCAGAAGCAGCAGGAGAAAGAGCCCCAGGCCAAGAAGGAGGAAAAATCCGGAGAACAGCAGGAGCAGGAGATTAATAAACAGCCCACAGAGAAACCATAAAAAGCAGCAATAAATCAAACGAAAACAGTCCTCAAGATTTTTTCACGAATATCTTCCCCTTCCTATTTTGTATTCATTCCTTTCGTTTTAAAGTGCATCTCGATCATTGATTCGGCAGTGCCGATAATAATGCCCCAATTCAATAGCTTTTTTCCGGATTTCGAATCTCGCATTGCGTAACGCTTAGTTCGCCAGTAAAATGAGATCGCATGGACGGTTAAGGTTCGGATTCGATAGGAATGCTTGAATTCATTACAGACAGGGATATATACGAAAAGGTGATTTGCGGGCGAATTGGCAAGGCCCGCAAGTTTCTCTGGATAGCAACGTCCGATTTGAAGGACCTTCACGTGGATAAGGGCGGCGGGATGGTGCCTTTTCTTGAGATCCTTTCCGATTTGATAAAAAGACAGGTAGAGATCAGACTGCTGCACGCCAAAGAGCCGGGGCCGGCTTTTCGAAGGGATTTCGATAAATACCCGAATTTGATCGCCGGCATGGAACGGATTTTGTGCCCGAGAGTTCATCTCAAAGCCGTGGTCATTGACGGGGCTTTCGTCTACACAGGCAGCGCAAATCTAACCGGTGCCGGCATGGGCGCAAAGAGCGAGCACAAAAGAAACTTCGAGTCCGGCATTATTACCGACGATGTGGCAATAGTCGGAAAAGTAATGGAGCAATTCGACAACATCTGGAGAGGCACCCACTGCCCCCCATGCAAACGAAAAAAATTCTGCGCCGACTACAAAGACATCTTAGCTTGACTGAAATTGTAATTCTGGATAGTTTAGGAGAAATGCTTTATGGGTTTTGTAATTGTGATTGGATCATTATGGCTAATTCACGATGGAATAATATAGAAGAGAAAGACATTACTTGGATGGGGACGTTTAATAGGATACTGTCAGAATCTACACTTCCTGAATTGAGTGGTTCAACCCTATACGTGACTTCAGACTATAGTGGGTATGATAGTAAAAGTAAGTATTTCGTAATATCGATATTGGTCGCTGATTTAGACAATTCTGTGCGTTGGGAATGTTTCCGTCGTAGTGTTCGTAGTACATTCATGGCGGATGGTCGGAGGATGAGCTTCAAGAAGCTAAATGATGTTAATCGTCTTAAAGCTTTGGTACCATTTTTAGAAGCCTCGGATGAGATAGAAGGATTGTGCTTGAGCATCGGGATCCGGAAGGAGATTAAGAATTTTTATATTGATAAAAAAGTATTCGAGTCGGTACAAAATAAAGGGGTGCTTAAGGGGAACTGGAGTGCCAAAAGCCTTGAGAACATGTTCAGAATTGTACATTTTATTAGCATTGTAATTGCGGGACTTGCAAAACCCAATCAAAATATTTATTGGATATCCGACGAAGATGAAATTCTGGCGAATCCTATGCGGTCATCTGACGTTGCCAGATTGATCTCCGCGTTTACTAGTATGTACGTAAAACATAATCTTGGCGAATTGGGAGTAGGGACTACGAGATTAGACGAGGGAGATAGATTAGAGGAGGATTTTGCAGCAGTAGCAGACCTTGCGGCAGGGGCTATATCGGAAATGCTAACCAAAGTGGGCAATACTAATCCTTCGTTTAGCTTCTACGAGCATGAAGAGCATGAAGCACATGAATTACCGGATTATCTATCGAAAAAAACAGAAGTAATTCTAGCTTGGTTAGGCGACGACTGTCGACGTCTCAAGAAATCCATTTTACTGTTCGAACAAGCAAAGAAGAAAATGTTTGGTCTCATGCGGCTTCAATTGGGATAAATCGGAGAGTTGTAGCATACTAATGGCAGTCGAAGTAAAGAACAGTTAAGATATGGAGTGTTGGGATAAAGAGTAATCGATATGATTAGGAATTCAGCACCGGAGAAGTGGGAGTATAGAGAGCATACGAGGGTAAAACATATTCTGCTTGAAAAGTATCTTAAAGCGTGGATACCCATTCTTGGGAGATACAATCCGAGGATTTGTTATTTCGATGGATTTGCTGGCCGGGCGGAGTATACAGATGAGAAGACAGGTGAGATTGTGGGGCTGGGATCACCGATCATTGCCTTGCAGACAGCTGACGAACTCGGTAAATATTATGGTGAATTCATATGCAACCTCATCGAGAGAGACAAGGGTAATTTTCAGAACCTTGAGAAGGTATTAAAGCAAGAAATACCGAATATCAAGAATCGGCGAAAAATAAAGGTGATGAAGGAGAATGACGAATTTGCCAACGTCATCGATGGAATCTTTGAGTATTTGGGAAAAGAAAAAGGTGTTCTTGTTCCTTCTTTCTTCTTCGTAGACCCTTTCGGATTTAGTGGCATTCCATTCAGAATTATAGAACAGATTTTATCCAACCCAAAAACAGAAGTGTTCTTTACTTTCATGGTGCGAGATTTAGCACGGTTTATCAAAATGCCTAAACTCGAAGATACTTTTAATGAACTCTTTGGGACTGACCAGTGGAAGGGAATTATAGATTCTGCAGCGAATCGAGAGATTGGGTTGATAAACCTATACAGAGAACAGTTGCATAGGGTAGCAAATGTGAAATATAGCTGGCCTTTCAAAGTGTGCACATCTGCGAAGGTACAGACTTTATATTATTTACTGCACGCAACAAATAACTTGAAAGGACATTATATAATGAAAGGCATCATGTTTAACCAAAGTGCACTTGGTTCTTTTGCTTACTTAGGTCCTGATGATATTTCTGAGCGATCTCAAATGAGATTATTCGATGTTCGTGATATAGGGGAGTTGAAGAAATACCTAATGGAGAAATTTAGAGATGAAAGCCTCACCTATGGCGAGGTTTTAGAAAAAGTATGTCACCCATGGTATTCCGAGCCACCTTACACTGATAAGCACTATAGGCAAGCGTTAAAGGAACTTGAGAAAGAGGACAGAGTGAAAATAAAAAGGGTCACATCTAAGACAGCGAGGGGATTAAGTGGCAACGACAGAATAATTTTCCTGAAAGGTAATCCAATCAAAATGAGTTTAGCTGTTTCAAGGCCAGGAAAAATTGGCAGAATTAAAATTCATTGTAAAGAATATAAGCAAATTGATGGTAGAAAAGAAACTATGGTTGGGCGGGTTAACGATGGTTCGATTATTACAAGGTTTGACAAAACGCCATTACCCAAATGGAGGACAGATGTTGTATGCCCGCATTTTCTTGAGTTAAAATGGGCTTATGGCTGTCCCTACGATTGTGCCTGGTGTTATCTCAAAGGAACTTTCAGGTTTCAACCTAATGGAACATCTCCAGTAGTCAAGCCGTATGAAAAAATAGAACTGCATACTAGAAAATTTCTGGAAGAAGTGAAAATTCCCGAGATTCTAAATGCAGGCGAAATTGCTGATTCATTAATGCACGAGAATGTTGAATTACCTTTTTCAAAGTTCATTATTCCTATGTTTGAAACACAGGAACTCCATAAAGTTTTATTTTTGACGAAATCTTCAAATGTGAACAATCTTTTGGAAATTGAGCCGCATAATCAAGCAATAATTAGTTTCAGTTTGAATGCTATAGCTGTTGCTAAAAGGTGGGAAAAAGCACCATCAGTGTTGAAAAGAATTGAGGCTGCGAGAAAACTTTTTGAGGCGGGATATGAGGTTAGGATCAGAATAGATCCTATGGTTCCTATAGAAAACTGGCAAGAAGAATACATGCAATTACTTGATATATTATTTGATAGCTTCATCCCTGAAAGAATAACCTTGGGTTCTTTGCGAGGTCTTCAAAGCACTATTAACGGGTGTACAGATAAGAGTTGGGTCAAGTACATTGGAGAATCCTCTAGTTGGGGTAAAAAAATTGATTTTAAAATGAGATATGCCATGTATTCTACAATAATTAATCAACTCAAAAATAAATATAGTTTCAATGAAATGGCTTTGTGCAAAGAAACGGTAGAAATGTGGGACGCTCTGAAGATGGATTATAAAAAGATAAGGTGCAATTGCATATGGTAAACGGCATTAGATAGAAGAGAAACACTCTGCTATGGAGGGAGATAAGAAACTACCAAATAAGTCTGGGGGGCTAAATACAAAGTCAACCACCAGCAAAGTTGGTATGAATGTTTTTGAGATTGTCACCGAAATATTGGAGATTTATACTTTTGGCATGTTGAAGAAGATACTGTCCTTTTATACGAAATATTTTGCGGTTTGGGTGGTTTTGTTTGGGGTGGCGGCGTATTTTTGGCCGGGGCCGTTTGTGGCTTTGAAGGGCTACATGGACTGGTTCTTTGCGCTGACTATGTTCGGGATCGGGGTAGTGCTGCAGGTCGAGGATTTTAAGCGAATCGCGCAAAAACCGGTTATCGTTTTAGTCGGGTCGGCGGCGCAGTTCAGTCTTATGCCGGTAGGGGCGTTTCTTCTGGCGAAGCTGTTTAATCTGCCGCCGGAGATTGCGGTTGGATTGATACTGACCGGTTCGGCGCCGGGGGCTATGGCGAGCAATGTGATGAGTTACATCGCCAAGGCGGATACGGCGTATTCTGTTTCACTTACGACGGTCTCGACGCTGTTGTGTCCGGTATTGACGCCGGGGTTGACATTTCTATTAGCGGGGTCGATGCTGGAAATTCCATTCCTGGATATGGTCGCCAGTGTTATAAAGATGGTGATTGTGCCGTTGTTTGTAGGATTCGGAGTGCGGCATTATTTCAAAAGCAAGGTCGAGAAGATTCTGCCTGTCTTTCCGGCGATATCGGTAACGTTCATCATATTTATCTGCTCGTTGGTAATAGCTCTTAACAAGTCATACCTCGCGCAGGTAACGGCGGTTATCGTGGCGGCTGGGGTCATTTTGAATATTTATGGGATGCTGGCAGGTTATGGCGTCGGGTCGGCTTTTCGGATGGAGGTGCCCAGGAGGCGGACGCTTGCGATCGAGATTGGGATGCAGAACGCCGGTCTGGGGACGGTTCTGGCGTTGAAACATTTTGGCGAAAAAACAGCCATGCCGGCGGCGATTTTCGTGTTTATCTGCATTATCACGGCTTCGGTCATGGCGGCGGCATGGCAGCGAACATCGCCGGACAAGACTCGTAGCTGAATATTGAATGGCGAAAAATGTTGACAAGAATGTTGTATTTTGCTGGTAGAGATGCTATAATGTGCCGATAGTGGTTTTCCGAGAAGTTTGATGGGCAGTCCGGTTCGGCTGCCCTTAAGTTTGGGTACAAAATTTTGGGAGCTTGTAGCTATGGGCTGTAATCTTGCGATAGCAGGAGTGACCGGCGCGGTCGGTCAGGAATTTCTAAAAATTCTCGAAGAGCGGGATTTTCCTTTCGATTCTTTGAAGATGCTTGCGAGCATTCGGTCGGCCGGCAAGAAAATCGAATTTAAGGGTAAAACTTACATCGTTGAGGAATTGACGAAGAATAGTTTCAACCGGATTGATATTGCTTTATTCAGTGCCGGAGCGGGTCGCAGCAAAGAATTTGCTCCGCCTGCGGTCGAGGCCGGTGCAGTTGTAGTGGATAACTCTTCGGCCTATCGAATGGATCCGGAGGTTCCGCTGGTGATTCCGGAAATCAATCCGCAGGCAATCGCGGAGAATAAGGGTATCATCGCGAATCCTAACTGCTCGACGATTATCGGGATTGTGCCGGTCTGGCCGCTGCATAAGGCAAATCCTGTCAAGCGCATGGTCGTAAGCACGTACCAGGCCGCCAGCGGAGCCGGCCGCTCGGCGATGGTTGAGCTTGAGGAGCAGACGCGAGAAATTCTGGCCGGTAAAGAGCCGACCTGCGAGGCGTTCCCGTATCAGATTGCCTTCAACGCCTTCAGCCATAATTCTGAGCTCGGGCCGAACGGATATAATCTGGAAGAGGTCAAAATGATCAACGAGACCAGGAAGATATTCGACTGTCCCGAGATTGCAGTGACCTGTACGTGCATTCGTATTCCCGTGTTCCGGGCACACTGCGAGAGCATTAACCTGGAGTTTGCCGATCCGATTACTCCGGACCAGGTAAGAGACCTTTTGAGCACCGCTATGGGCGTGACAGTATTGGACGACCGCGAACATAACCGCTTCCCGATGCCGATCGACGCTTCCGGCAAAGATGATATTCTGGTCGGGCGAATCCGCCAGGATGAATCAATCCCTGAGAACCGCGGCATAAATATCTGGGTGGCCGGCGACCAGTTGCGAAAAGGTGCCGCTCTTAACGCTGTTCAAATCGCTGAAAAATTGCTTTAATAGCCGGCATGGCTATTCGCAAGATAAAACTCACCGTGCAGTACGATGGCAGCCGGTATCGTGGCTGGCAAATACAACCGGGCAAGAGAACCATCCAGGGTGAGCTTGTCGAAGCCCTTTCGAATCTCGTCGGAGTCAGAACTTACGTCCACGGCGCCAGCCGGACCGATGCCGGCGTTAGCGCCCTGGGGCAGGTCGCCCTGTTTGAGATCGACTCGCCCATCCCCACGGAGAACTTTACCTATGCAATTAACAACCGGCTCCCTCACGAAATAGTGGTGACATCCGCCGAAGAAGCACCACGGGGATTCGACTTGTTCGGCAGTGTCAAAAGCAAGCTCTACCGCTATACGATTTACACCGGTCGATATCGGCCAGTGCTCCGGCTGAATCAGTGCTGGCACTTATCGAAGAAACTTAATGTCCCGGCGATGAATCAGGCAGCCCAATTGCTCGTTGGAACCAAGGATTTCAAATCCTTTGCCTCCGCCGCCGACCGGCGGGAAAGTTCCGTCCGGACAATTTTCCGCTGTGATGTCACAGCCGAGGACAAGTGGATATATGTTAATGTCGAAGGCGACGGTTTCCTGTATAATATGGTCAGAAATATCGTCGGCACTCTTGTCGAAGTCGGTGTGGGCAGATGGAAGCCCGAAAAGATGAATGAAATTCTCGAAGCAAAAAACCGAACCGCAGCCGGCCGGCTCGCTCCGCCCGCAGGTTTATGTCTAATGTGGATCCAATATTGAAAATCGTTCACATTATAACTCGATTAATTTTAGGTGGTGCGCAGGAGAATACGCTCATTACCTGCAAGGTTCTGGCGCAGCGGGGGCATGATGTCACGCTGGTGACCGGGCCGGCGCTGGGGCCGGAGGGCGAGCTTTTCAACCAGGCACAGGGGCAGGGCTACAAGGTCGTGATTATCGACAGGCTTCGCCGGGCAATTAATCCTTTTAACGATGCGGTCAGCTACATCCAGATTAAGAAGCTGCTTCGGCAGTTGCAGCCGGATATCATTCACACTCATTCCGCCAAGGCGGGGATATTGGGCCGATTCGCAGCCCGTAGCCTCTGTCATTGCGAGGCCTGCGAAGCAGGCCGTGGCAATCTCAGCCGTTGCGTCTTGAGATTGCTTCGTCGCTCTGCTCCTCGCAATGACAAGATGAGACAGCATCTCCCGGCGGTCGTACACACTATTCATGGTCTGGCCTTCCATCCCTATCAGAGCGGAGCTTTGAATAAGTTTTATATCGCCGTAGAGAAGTCGGCAGCGAAGCGAACGGATTCGTTTATCAGTGTCGCCGATGCCATGACGGCGCAGGCGACCGCCGTGGGGATAGGCAAACCCGAACAGTACGTCACCGCGTATTCGGCCATAGATGAGGATGACTTCCTGGAGCCGATTTCACAGGAACGTAAAAGAGATTTCCGCCGAAAGTACGGCATTGGTGAAGATGCGGTTGTGCTTGTCACCGTTGCCCGGCTGTTCATGCTCAAGGGGCATGAGTATATCATCGAGTCGGCCAAAGAGCTATCGAAGCGGTTTGAAAATTGCGTCTGGCTCTTCGTCGGAGACGGCAATCTCTCTGAACATTACAAACGGCAGGCTCGCGAGTTTGGATTGGCCGAGAAGATCAAATTCACGGGACTTTTGCCGCCGAGCCAAATTCCGCTTGCTATTCAATCATCTGATATGCTTGTCCACTGCTCGCTCAGAGAAGGTCTCGCACGGACGCTGCCGCAGGCGATGCTGTGCGGCAGGCCGGCCATCTCCTTTGATGTGGATGGCGCGAGAGAAGTGGTGAATGAAAACACCGGCCGGCTGATTGAGCCGAAAAATGTCGAGCAGCTAATCAATGCCTGTGCTGAGTTGATAGAAGATAAAGATTTGCGGGAGATGCTCGGCAGAGCCGGCAGAGAATCTGTAAAAGAGAAGTTCGCCCCGGATACGATGGTCGATACCATCGAAGAAGTCTATCGAAAACTGTTAGACTAAGGAAATTATATTTTAATTAGTGAAAAAATGGATGAAATGATTAGTTGTTGCGGCTTGAATTGTCATGGCTGTGCCATCTATTTGGCAACGAGGGAGAAGAACGACGAAAAAAGACACAAAATGAGAGTGGAGATCGCGCAGCAAATTCAAGAACATTATGGCGAAGAATACAGGCCGGAAGATGTCACTGACTGCGATGGATGCCGAACAGAGGGGGGGAGGCTATTCTCGTTAAGCGAGAACTGTCACGTGCGAAAGTGTGCAAGACAAAAGCATATCGAAAATTGTGCTTATTGCGATGAATATTCCTGCCAGAAGCTCGAAGAGTTATTCGCTACGGACCCGGAAGCTAGGAAACGATTAGACCAGATAAGAAGCAGACTCTAATTCACTCTAGTTTGGGAGAAAGATATTATGAAAAATCGCGAAGAAGAGTTGAGGTTTTTTCTTACAGTTTTGGCTGTTGCTGTTCTGGCCACAGGCGCGCTTGCCGAGACAGTGTACGTGGACGCAAGGAGCGGCAGCGATGGAAATCCAGGCACAAAAGATAAACCTGTCCGGACAGTGGGGCGGGTGGCGGAAATAGTTAACAGCAGTACGGGGCAGGGCCCGACAACAATCAAAATAGCGCCGGGGATATATAACCTTACTGAGTCTGTGGAGTTTGGCGGCACAGGGCAATATACTGAAAAAGAGCGGTTGGTTATTGAAGCGATTGAGCTGCCTGATGACCCACAGTGGAAGCCGGCACTGATGCCGGTCATATTGTCCACTGAAGATCCTCGAAAGCAGGGCAGTCTCGATGGTCTGACGGCAACATCCGGAATAAAAATAGCAGTCAGCCATGTTACGATACGCGGGTTGAAGTTCCTGGGCAATCCTCTGTTGCGGAACTGGCACAACTGTATCTCACGCATAGGTGACAACCTGGACGATTTGCTCGTAACACAGTGTATGTTCATCGGTGACAGAGATGTAATCGACATATACTGCGCTGCGCTGGCTACGGGTGACAGGTTTGTGGTCGATCACTGCATTTTCCGCAATTGCCACGCCTGCACGGTTTTCTGGGACGGTCCGCGGGGCATTGCCGGCAAGGGCTGTTCCATGAGATATTGTATTGTCGATGGTGCTTATATCTCCGGCGTCTGGACCTGTCAAACGGCGGAAGATTTCGAATTTCACCATAATATTATCACGCGCAGCGAATATTTCTGGATACGGAAAAGAATCGACAATCCGAGAAAGTATCAAGTGCACGATTGCATTATCACCGGTAATGAGAGCTACTCGGGGTACGGCGTCGAAAGCGGCCCGACCGGCAGGACCGGGGACGAAGTGACTTATGAGGAAAGAAACATCATCAAACAAGGGACGGTAGTTCTGGGAAAAGACAAGAAAGCAAGGAATTACCTGCATCCTGCTGCCGGCAGCCCCGGAAGCGATCTTGGCGCAGGATTATTCAAGATACAAAAGGAGAAATAAGAGCTATGAAAAGTTACAGAAAAGAGCTTTGGTTTAATACTTCAAGCAGGCGTGAATTTATTAATATCACGCCGGGGGTTGAGGAGTGTCTTAGAGAAAGCGGCATTAAGGAAGGATTTGTGCTCTGCAACGCCATGCACATAACCGCCAGTGTCTTTATTAATGACGATGAATCCGGACTTCATAACGACTTCGAGGTCTGGCTGGAAAAATTGGCGCCGGAAAAACCTTACTCGCAGTATCGGCACAACGGCTTCGAGGACAACGCCGACGCTCACCTCAAGCGCAGCGTCATGGGCAGGGAGGTGGTCGCGGCCGTAACCGGCGGCAAGCTTGATTTCGGCCCGTGGGAGCAGATATTCTACGGCGAGTTCGACGGCAAAAGAAAAAAACGCGTACTGGTAAAAATCATCGGTGAATAAATTAATCGCCTGTAGTTCATATCTGGTTTTGGTGTATAAGAGGACTTATTAGACATGGAAAACTTCATATTTTCAAAATAAGCTAAATAATATGAAATAACACGATTTCTGATTAATAACTGCGCTTGCCTGGGTCATCTCGAGCGAAGCGCAGCTCTCACTTTCTGTCATCTCGAGCGAAGCGCAGCGGAGTCGAGAGATCTGGTTACGGTACATGGATTGTTTTCGTATACCAGATTTCTCCGCTTCCGGCCACTTCGTGGCCCTCCGGTCGAAATGACAAAAGTGCACAATTTAACCGTATTTGGTATAATTATTAAACTTTGGTATTTGACAAACAGGTCACAATAAGCAACAATAATAACAGATAAATTGCGGCGATAGACCTCAAATGAGTATTTGTGAGATACTGAATGAATAGAAAGGATTTTCAGAAATTAACCGGGGAAAGGTTAAAAGATGCACAAGCCCTGCTTCAGAAACATCGCTTTTCCGGCGCATACTACCTGTGTGGGTACGTAATCGAATGCGCGCTGAAAGCTTGCATTGCAAAACGAACGCGACAATTTGACTTTCCACCTGATCCAGCTACGATCCGTGAAATATATGTTCACGATCTTGAGAAACTTGTTAAGTCTGCCAGTTTGGGAGCCGCTTTGGACGAGTTTATTAGGAAAGACGAGGAGTTCGAAAAGAACTGGGGCTTAGCAAAAGACTGGAGTGAAAAATGCCGGTACGAGGCACGGAATGAAATACAAGCTCGAGAATTGTACGAAGCAGTTACAGATGAAAAGCATGGAGTTTTACAATGGATAAGCCAACGCTGGTAGATGCCGATATGAAAGCAGGTGAAGTTTTGTTGAGTAAGCTTGACGAAATAGAATTCAATGTCAAGGCGGCATTGTGGTTCTATGTGCAGGACTCCGAGGAATGGAGGTTGATCATTGCTTCGCCAATTGTGGATAAAGACGGGCAAAAGAAAGCATACGAGACAGTTCAGTCGCAACTGCAAGAATTAAATGGGCGTTACGAGCTGTCTCTTCGGAATATATCCCTGGTTAGTCCGGGTGATAAGTTAATCAAGGCGCTAAAATCGGTATTCAAGCTGGACAAAGCAATATCACCCATTCGATTCACACGAAATGTGATCGACGGGATGTTTATTGAAGACGCATATATATACCGTCTCACATAATAACGCAACCTATCAGTTCTAATACTTTTTTATCGAGTGCTTTGTATGTTTGGTTCTCTGAGTATTTCTACATAATTAAATTATGTATTCCGTGATTTTATGAGTTTGCTGCTTTTTTTATTTCAGGTTTTTATGATATCGCTTTCTGGGGTGATGGCGCCGGGACCGGTTACAGCGGCGGCGATCGGGATGGGCTCACGCTCGCGATACGCCGGAATGCTCCTGGCCATCGGCCATGGCGTTGTCGAATTTCCATTGATGGTCTTGATTGTTTTGGGGATGGGTCGAATTCTAAAGCTGCCGACGGCACAAATTGCGATCGGTCTGGCCGGCGGAGCGTTCCTGTTGATAATGGCGATCGGGATGCTGAAGAGTTTGCGTTCGGCGGAAATACAGGAAACTAAAGTTACCAAAAGCGCGCCGATGCTGGCGGGTATAATACTGTCGGCGGGTAATCCGTACTTTCTGTTCTGGTGGGCTACCGTCGGACTGGCCCTTGCTACGACTGCGACCGGCATGGGAATATGGGCTTTTGCTTTATTTGCCGTCGTTCACTGGCTGTGCGATTTTATCTGGCTTAGCGCCCTGTCGTGGGCGAGTTTCAAAGGTACCGGCCTGTTCGGACCCCGCAGTCAGCGAATCGTGCTGCTTATTTGTGCCGTAGCACTGTTTTTCTTCGGTCTGTTCTTTATTTATAATGCTGCCGGTACACTCATAAAAAACGTATAAAGAAGGTCTTAATCGAAATTTCAAAAAGGAAAAGCAACAATGAGTATTAGCAGGTTTAGTGGTCGCTCACGAATGTCCCACAGTTTGTCAACTTTGCGATTGGCATGTTTGATTGCGTTTTTGGTTGGCGTTCTCGCGATAGAAGGCGGTTGTGCGACGAATCCATTTTCGGATATGTTCGGCAAGCAGGATACGAGGCTCACAAAAGGACCATTCCTGCTTGGCGTGTATCCGGACCGGGCCGCGCTAATGTGGGAGACCGAGACTGAGGGACCCTGTAAGTTATATTATGGCGGAGACCGGAAGCTCGATAAATATGTCGAGAGCGTACCGGAGACTCATCAGGCCGGCGAAGAAGATGTTAAAAAGTTAGTATTTATCCACAAGGTCTGGCTCGAAGGCTTGGGGCCCGGCCGGTTTTATGACTATCGTGTTACCGGGCCCGGCTTCCAGGATAAAATCTACAGATTTCGTACCGTACCGGAGAACACCGATGAGGTCAGATTCATAGTCTATGGTGACAGCCGGACCCGTCCCTCGGTTCACCGCAGGCTGGTTAAACTGATGAAAAACCAGAAGGTTGATTTCGTCGTTAACTGCGGGGATCTGGTAACTAAAGGTGATAAGTATGAGCAATGGGGGCCTCAATTTTTTGAGCCGTTAAAAGGGCTGGCCGAAACTGTGCCCGTCTATATAGCTAAGGGAAATCACGAGGGCGATAACGGCAATTACGAGAAACTGCTGATACCGAAGGGGCGGAAGAACAGCTTTGGTTTCGATTATGGACCGGTGCATTATTTCTGCGCCGACAATGTCACCGAAGGGCTGGAAGACGAAGTCCAGCTTGAGTTGATTATCGCCGATGCCGGGGCCAGTGACGCCAAATGGAAATTTGTCAGTTATCATGTGCCGAGCGTTAATTTCGGCGGTCATTGGTCGGCCTGGGGATATCCGGATGCGCTGCCGGGCCTGTCCAAAGCCGGCGTCGATTTTGTCCTGGCGGGTCATTCGCATCTGTACGAGCGGTTCAGGCCTGTCGCTCTGACGGAGGGTGCGGATGGAAGTTATGTAACCTATATCACCAGCGGCGGCGGGGGGATGTTTATGCACGGTATTAAGCCAAATGTTTATCACGCCGTAGCAAAGAAGAAACATCATTTCTGTTTATTCGACATCAAAGGCAATAAGCTCACTATGGATACCATTGGTATCGACGGCCGGGTGATTGATCATATTGAAGTAATTAAAAACGCCGGCAGGTTGGACAAAAAGTATTTACGCTCGGCAATCCCGATGAAAGAGATGCTGGACTTCCAGCAGATGAACCTCCATCGGCAGGACTGATCTTCGAATATTGCTTCTGTCGAGTTTTATGCCTCGTGGCTGGGACCTGTTGTTTCTTGCTGGGGATTCAGGATTTCTTTCAGCGTGTGCCGGGCCAGGATGTTTCGCTGGGATTCAGCGATCTGTTGCATGCCGGGCCATCGGTCGCTCGCAGGTTGCGCGAAGCCCGCGGTTTCCATTGCTTCGGTGATCTCGGATAGTTTGATATTCGCCGGGTCTTTGGCCGGCAGGAAGCCTGCCACAGGATCGGATGTTCTGACTATGAGTCTGCTTTTGACAAGATGGTCGAGAATTTTCTGTCCGAATTCTGCGGGAATACCTAATTTACTGCATATCTCCTCGGGCGGGACCGGGGCCTGATTGTCCTGGAAAGCGGCGGCGATCTCTCTGACAATATTGATTATGGTCAGGTCGTTGGCTATGAAATACTCCTCGGTTTTTTTAGCGGCGGCGATTTCTGCGGCGTCGAGGCTCTTTAAGTGCTGGGTGGTATATGTCAACTGCAGACCAAACAGCACTGTCAGCCAGGTAATATAAATCCAGACCACCGTCATGGGAATCAGCGCCATTACTCCGTAAACCGTGCGGTACAGCCCCAGTTCCGTTATACAATATCCGAAGATGCTCTTGGCCGCCATCCAGACCAGGGCCGCTACTGCCGCACCCCAGATGGCGGCCTTGAAGTTAACTTTTGTGTTAGGCATAACAAAGTAGAGCAGAAAAAAGGCTACGGTCGCTACAAAGTAGGACAGGATTACAGGGGCCACATATGATAGTACGGTTTCATGGATGTTCGCGATTTTCGAATATCGTGTGATGACGTATATACCGGTTCCGAGAAGCAGCGGTCCGAGAGTCAAGAGCGCCCAGTAGCTGATAATCCGATGCAGAAAATTTCTGCCGGTCGCGACGTGCCAGATATTGTTAAATGATTTCTCTATCGTCGCAAGCAGAGACAACGCGGCCCAAATCACAATCAATATACTGAACAGCCCGATTTGTCCCTTGTTTGTCTCCGCGAAGAACCGCGCAACGATAGCGTCGAGGTGCTCGGTAAGCTTGATCGTTTCCTCGGGATTATCGCTGTTGCTAACCGGGCTATTAAAGGCTGTAAGGTTGGCCTGGTCATATATGAAATTCTTTACCTTCTCCCCGATGTAACTATAAGAAGGGAAGGACTGAAATATCAAGAGCGTCACAATCGCTAAGGGGACAATTCCGAAGATTGTGTGATACGACAGAGCGGCGGCTTGCTGGCCTGAGCGGTTTATCTTCAGGAGCCTGGCACAGTGCGACCAGAGTTTGATTTGAAAGATAACAAAGCGGCCGGCTTTACCGACCTGTGTAGTGGGTGTAGTCAATAGATTCTCAAGCGTCAGCATCTCTGTCCCCTTTCAATCGGAGGGCGCATCTGTCGATTCGGGTGAAGTCCTGCAGCAGGATTGCAGGCCGAATAAAGTTTTTTCCGGCTTGCCGGCGACAAAACCGTTTGCTTTGCATTACTTGAATATGTTTTCAAGGCCCTTTCGCAACTGCTGCTCTAATTGTCCCTTTAATTGTAATTCAATGAGTTTGCCCGTATCGAGCTGGGGCTTGTCGACCGTGCCCTTGAGCGGCAGCGTAATCCTTGCTCCGGATGTTTCTCTGCCGACCCTGACCGTTCGACCTTCGGTAGTATAAGGCAAAGTCACGGTCATATCCAGACTCTTGTCCAGCCCGATTGCGCCTTTGAAATTAATCGGATTATCGCCTACGTCGATTTGCATATCGTCGTATCGCAGAACGCCCTTCTGGAGAACAAATCTCGTCGGGTGAATGGTCAAAACTGTACCGCTGGCGCCGCCTGATGCAGAGAGAATCTGCCCCAGCAAATCCGAGGCCTGCAAACGTAATTCGCTGATCGATATCGTGCCGATCACGACTGTATCATTCTTCGCTTCGGCGCTTAGCGGTATTGCCAGTTGCTCGCAATTGAAGTTTGCAATGCCGCTGACATTGACGGCGTCTGCAAAAATGGGATTGACGTATTTCAAAAGTCTCTTCGTTGTCGCATCGTTGATTTTAATATCCTTTACTATTTGCATCGGTTTGGCAGCTTTGAAGAGAGCGGGTTTTAGTTTGAAATCCGCACCGCCGGCAAAGTTGAATTGCCCCTCGTTGACGGTCGTTACAAACGGTGCAACGTTCAATAATCCGTTTTGCACCTGGACGTTGACATCGGTGGGACCGAAATCCAGCCCCATATAACCCGCCTTTTCAAAACCTACATTGGCTTTGGCATTGAGATTGGCCATTAGCTTATCCGTTTGGTCGGTCGGGTATTCGCTGATGAAACTGACTGTGTCTTTTCTTTTGCCCTGAAGTGTCAGGTCCTCCGGCAGATAAGGTGCCGCCACGGCGCTGACAGCCGACCAGTCATATTCACAATCGGCCCGTCCCTGCAACGTGGTCTTGCCGTCTTTGCTGACCTGGGAGAATTGACCCTTGGTGATTTTTATTTGCGGGCTTTCAAGCTGCAGTGTTTTGACGTTAATCGCTTTTTGTTCGGGATCGATCTCGGCTTCGAAGGCGAGCGCCACTTCGTTCGGCTCGAAGGGTTTCTTTCCGGGCGAGCTTAGCTTCAGGCCTTTGATTTTTGTCGAGTCGGTTGTGATTTTGTAGGTTTTCTTTTCGGAGCTGACAGAAATTATAGAATCGGCGATGCCCGCCAGTTGCATGTCCTTGGGAAAAGAAGCGAACATAACGGCGAACGGCCGAACTTTCTCGAAGTTGACGTTATTTGCGGATATTGTCAGGCTTAAAGGTGCCGCCGACTCGGCACCCAGCGGCACAATGCCGTTTTTTACGCTGAACCGGCCCAGACTCGCATTGGCAATTACCGAGTTGACGGTCACAAGGTTATTCTCCCTGTCCATATTTACGGCGAACTCTATGTTCGCCATCGGCTCGGAAGCACTTAGTCCCTCCTCTGAGCTCAGACGAAGATTTTTAATTGTCCCTGAGCCGGAAGCGGCAATTCTATTTTCTTCGATGGAGATTTGCCCTGTTTCCAGAATCTCTCCGGACATCTGGTATTGGCCGATATTGATGAACTGCCCTAATTCCGCTTGCAGTTTTGCCAGGTCCGCCTCGGCACTGTATTTCAGCGATTTGGCGCTGCCTGCACAATTGATTTTGGCGAAAGAAGCCGAGACGTCTATTTTGTCGAAGTTTATGCCGGCTTTGTCCGATGAAATTTGTGCTTCGGCTTCGAGAGGTTGGGACAGTGCGATTTTCTTTCCATCGACTGTGCCCTCCAGGGCAGTGATGATTGCATTGGCCTGGATTTGTTTTTGGCCGCCGGCTTTGGAGGATGTCTCGACATTGCCGTTCAACTGTCCCGATGTTAGTTGCATGCCTTCTTTGAGTCCCAGAGTTTTGGGCATCTGCGACGAGACGGCGGCCAAATCGCAGTTGAATGTGCCTTTCAAGTTGTAATTTGACTTGGCGTCCAGGAGATCGTCCAGAGACTTGAATGTCGTGGGGACAATCCCGCTTGCCGTGACGGAAGCCCAATCGCTCTTTAGCTGCAGGTTGTCGATATTTATCGCTTCGGTTTGCTGGTTCAGCTTCACGTTAATATCCAAACCGCTGGTCTGCAATCTGTCACCTTTTAGCTCGGCGCCTGTTATCTGAAGATTCTTTGCATTGATGCCGGCGTTTAAATCTTCGAGTTGGCCGTCTTTGATTTGTCCGGTCGCACGACCTCCGACAAGCCCTTCGGCCTGGATGTCGAGGCCGGCCAAGGCAAAGATCGGTCCCAAAGATTCAAGGTCCAGATCGTTCACATCGACAGTCAGATTACCGCTTGTTCCCTTGAGACTCCATCCGGTTTGCTGCTTCGGAGTAATTGTGCCGGCAACTTGAATCTGAGAGGTTTTGCCCGCCTGAGCTACGGCCATACTGAGCTCGAAATTTGTTTGCTGTCCCGGAGGCAGCAAGTTGAGCTTTGAGTTTATCCGCGAAAGCTCGACCGTTCCGGATTTCGGATCGGTAACTTTAACATTGCCGTCATTGAGAACAAGCTCCATTCTTTTTACCGGCAATACTATTGGTTGTATTGCCTTGCCGGCCGGGGGCTTTGGGCCGGGGCTCCCGGACTTTTGTGCCTTTAATTCTTTAAGATTGATCTCCACGTTCGGCTTGTCAATCAAGGTTTGGCCGAGGGATAAATTGCCGGTCAAAAGCGAGCCGTAGTGTGGTTTTGTGGCAATTTCCTTGACCTGGACGGAAATTTGGCCGGCATTGTCGTTGAAGCTGAAATCCGAAACCTTGATGCCTTTAAGCCAGCCCATTGAGAGATTGACGAAGTCCGTTTCGCCGGCGATCGAACTGTTGATTTTGGCCAATATTATCTGACGGCCCTTCCCGGATGAGACGAGTGCGGGTACAAGCAAAAGCACTGAGACAATCAGGATCGCTATGATCGCCAGCGCTATCTTGAGTACCCTTGTGCCGGTCTTTTTTCGCGGCTCTACTTTTGTTTTGTTTTCCGCTCGCATTGCTTTGACCTCCAAAATTAAGTCAGTGAATATTGGCACAAAAGCATAAGGACAAAAAACGCCAGACTTGAGTCTTATAAACTTATGATTTGTGCGTTTTTTGACAAAGTCAATCGAGCATTATTTCATCCGATTTGTTTTTGATCAGCTCGTCAACTCTGTCGGTGTACTGCTTGGTAATATCATCGACTTGCTTCTTGCCTTTTTCGAGGTCATCCTCAGTGATGAGTTTGTCTTTTTGCTGCTTTTCGAGATGCTTGTTTGCGTCTCTTCGTATGTTGCGAATACCGACCTTTGTCTGTTCGCCGGTCTGTTTAGCCTGCTGAACAAGTTGTTTTCTTCTTTCCTCGCTTAGTGCCGGGATATTAAGCCTGATTATTTTTCCGTCTATAATCGGTGCGATGCTCAGGTCGCTGGCTTTGATCGCTTTTTCAATTTCTTTAATCGAAGAGGGATCGAACGGCTTAATCACAATCATATCCGTTTGAGGCGTCACCAGGGTTGCCATCTGTTTCAATGGCGTAGGTGTACCGTAAAAATCGGCCTTTATGTTTTCGACCAGCCCGGTCGCGGCCCTGCCGCTGCGGACAGATTTTAATTCATCCTGCAGGACTTCGAGGGCTTTTTTCATTTTGGATTCGGTGTCCGAGACTATTGAATTAGTAGGCATCTTCAACCTCATTTCATAACTATTTTGGTGCCAACGTGCTCGCCATAAAGAGCCTTTGTGATGTTGCCCTTCTCGAAAATATTCAAAACAATAATCGGGATATTATTGTCCCGGCAAAGACTTATTGCCGAATGATCCATTATTCTAAGGTTTTTCTTCAGCACCTGGTCATAAGATAATTTCTCAAAAAGCCGTGCGTCCGGATTTTTTTGAGGGTCATCGCTGTAAACGCCCTGAACTTTTGTTGCTTTTATAAGCAGGTCTACGTCAAGTTCCGAAGACCTCAGAGCCGCACAGGTATCGGTCGTAAAGAAAGGATTTCCTGTTCCGCCCGCCAATATTGCTACTCTTCCGCGCTCAAGGTGACGAATGGCCCTTCTGCGAATAAAGCCCTCGCACATCGCCGGTACGTCTATCGCACTGAGGACCCTCGTTTCCTGGCCGAGTTTCTCAAGAGTCTCCTGAAGCGCGCAGGCGTTGATAATCGTAGCCAGCATCCCCATATAGTCCGCTGTATTCCTGGGTATATGGCTGGTCTCAGAGAAGCTTTTTCCCCTTAGAAAATTACCTGCTCCGACCACAATCGCAACCTGCGGTCCGAGTTTGCAAATCTCAGTGATTCTCTCTGCAATTGACTGAAGCGCAGCACCATCGATCCCGAACTGACCTGCTTTGCAAAAACTTTCGCCCGAAAGCTTCAACAGAACGCGATGATATTTGCTCTCAGCCATTTTTATATCTCGTGAAGGGCATCTCGCGTCTTGCCTCACGAGGCATCCCTGTTATCCGACTTCAAATCGGACGAATCTTTTTATTTTTGCCTCTCCGCCGGCTTGTTTGGCCGCTTCAGTAAGGACCTGCTCGACGGACTTACTGTCGTCTTTGACGAAAGACTGCTGCAGGAGGCAGTTCTCAGCGTAGAACTTCTTAATTTTGCCTTCGACAATTTTATCAATAATATTCGCCGGCTTGTTCTTAACCTGCTCTGCGAAAATGGCCTTTTCCCGTTCGATCATTTCAGGATCAATCTGATCTTTATCAAGCGCCAGGGGCTTGGTTGCGGTTATGTGCATTGCTATGTCGGAGGCGGCCTGCTTTATCTCGTCTCCGGCTGCCGTGGCGTCATTGCTGGTATCAATCTGGACCATTGTGCCGACTTTTTCGTTGAAGTGAATGTATGTACTAATCAGTCCGGGGCCGTCGAGGTTGTATTTGGCGTAGTCTCCGACCTGTGTTTTTTCGCCGGTTTTACTGACTAATTCGGTCATAATATCACCAAATTTTCTGCCGTCGGCAGAGGTCTCAAGAACATTCTCAATACCCTCGTCGGCCGGACAGGCCAGGGCGACGTCGGCCAGGATTTGCGCCGTTGCCACAAAATCATCGCTCTTGGCTACAAAATCCGTCTCGCAGCAAAGCGTTGCCAAGGCTGCCGTCTTGCCGTCGGGGCTGACTTTGCTTACGACCAGCCCTTCGGAAGTGTCTCGTCCGGCACGCTTGGCCAGGGTTGCGAGGCCTTTTTTTCTCAGTAAATCCATGGCTTGTTCAACTTCACCATCTGTTTCCTGAAGGGCTCTTTTGCAGTCCATCATTCCCTGACCGCTCATTTTCCGCAGTTTCATAACCATCGCTGCTGAAATGTCCGCCATCTTAAAAACTCCTATTCTCTTGTGCTTCGTGGATTGTTACTTGTATTATGCTAACCGGCGGTGGGAACCGCCGGTTAAATACCAAAGACTATCTACTATTAGCTTTTTTACCTGGGTTCCTGCTGCTCTGTTTGACTTTCTTGCGAAGGTGCGTCTGCAATCTGTACAGGGCTTTGCTCAATATCGCTCGTTGCTTGAGGTTTTTCTTCACTGGCGCGGGCCAGTGCCGATCTCTTTGGACGAACGCGCCTCGGCCGTTGCGGTACTTCCTGACGAACTGCAGTCATCGTTTTGCCAATTGCCACCGCATCGGCCAATTCGTTGAGTATCAGATCAACTGCTCTGATCGAATCGTCATTTGCAGGAATCGCCACATCAACCGTGTCAGGGTCCGAATCAGTATCGAGAAGTCCTATTGTTGCAATGTCCAGCTTTTTGGCTTCCCGAAGAGCAAGATATTCCTTCTTCGCGTCAACTACGACAACAGCACCCGGCAAACGGGACATATTCCGAATGCCCTGCAGATTAGCTTTAATCTTTCGCATTTCGCGTTTTAGCCTTGATGCCTGCTTTTTGCTCTCGCTATCGAGCGTTCCATCCTCAGCCATAGCTTCTAACTGCTCCAGTCTCTGGAGTCGGGAGCGTATTGTTCTAAAATTGGTAAGCATCCCGCCAAGCCATCGCTGGGAAACATAGTGCATCCCGCACTTTTCAGCAATAGATTCTACGGCCTTTTGGGCCTGACGTTTTGTCCCTACAAAAACGACGTCTTTGCCGGAAGAAACTACTTCAGCAAGAAGTTTTTTAGCTATAAGCAGCCCTTTTAAGGTTTTTTTGACATCAATGATATGGATATTGCCGCGTTTTGCGAAAATGAATGGAGCCATTTTCGGATCCCATCGGCTCACGCCGTGTCCAAAATGCACTCCTGCGTTAATAAGTTTCCGTGCCAGCTCTTTAGCCACAAAAGATCTCCAAAAAATTTACAAAACTTGACCTCATACGCTATATACAAACAGACAAAGCAGACAAAATAATGTAAATCCATCAATATGTCAAGAATTTATGTTAAGAATTTTTTGGTGGATATAGGCGGGTTTTCCGGTCCGACACAGGCTGGAGCGCTATTACTGCGGATCCCTGGTCTTATTCGAAGTTAACGGTGTTCCTGACGGCTTAAACGCTTATTGCGTTTGAGCAGCTTGCCACAGGAGCGATAATTTTGAGAAAATTCTTAATACCAGATGGTAATGATAATATTGGGCTCGGTTTTTTTGGCCTGGATCTCGCCCGTAGCAATATTCGTTCGTTTTATCTGGATACCCGGATTCTCTGTCAGCCATCTGGTGATTTGCTCATCAAGAAAATTCAGAGCCCCGGGGTGCAGTTTTGTGAAAAAGGTCTTTACGCCGGTAATTCGGTCGCCGGAAGCTGTTTTTTCCGTCGGTTTTTTTACTGCCGGCTTAGGCATCTCAACCTTCGGTATCTGAACTGGGCTCGTGCCGCCCAAATCCAGAGGCGCATGTGAAACGCCCTTATCGCTCGTGTCGGAATCGTCAAATGGGATCGGCTTATCGATGTCTTTGCCAAGAGAACCTGGCTGATTGAGAGGATTATTGAGATTAAAATTTTCCATAGAGTATCCCTTCATCAAAAATTAAGATTTAGTAACATCACCCGGGAATGATTCGGTTGATTATCAGACGACGACAACGGCGTGAGTTAGCCGGATATCTCATTTGTCTGGTCTATTTCTGTAAGCTTTGTCAGGCTTTACTCTCGGCCTTATCCTCTTCGGCCTTTACATTATCATCAGCTTTTTGTGCCTTTTGAGCATCTGCCTGCTCGGTTTGGGGTGCTGATTTTTCAGCCTCGGCTTCGGGCTTGTTAGGGTCTTCTTTTTTGGCATTTTCAGCGGCTTTGATCTTTGCTTCGGCTTCAGCTTTAACCTTATTGGCCTCTTCCTGGGCTTTTTTAGCATCGGCAATTGCTTTGTCTGCCGCTGCTTTGGCTTCTTCTGCAGTCTTTGCCTTTGCTTGAGCTTCAGCGTTGGCTTTTTCGGCGTCGGTCTTAATCTTCTCCGATTCAGTTTCGACTCTGCTTAGCTCTGCCTCTGCTTTTTGGGCTCGTTCCTCGGCCTCTCTGATGTCGATTCTGGCCTGAGCTTTTTCTACTTCGGCCTCGAGACGCGACTGTTCGGCGTCGTGGACTGTCTGCTCGCGTGCTTCATCACGGGCTTTGAATCCAAAGGGATCCGTGATCATATCTCCAAGGCCTGAGGGAGTATCCGGTTCGTGCTTCCTTTGGATCTCTTTCATTACTTCTTCTTTTGGCCTTCCGTCAGTGGAAATGGTCGGAGTTAGTATGAAAATGGTCTCGACCGCCCGCTTCTCGGTATCCTCGCTGGAGAACAGAAAGCCTATGAGCGGTATGTCTTTCAGTATCGGAATGCCGCGGACCACCGCGTACTCTTCGTTCTTCCTGATTCCGCCGATTATGAGGCTTTCACCCTGTCTGATACGGTTCTCTTTATTATCGATTTCCTTTCTTGTAATGATTGGTACTTGCTTTACACCTTCGGGCGTGTTCTTTGAACCGAGTGTAATTGACGTTTCCAAACCGATGTAGCCGTCTCCGAAGACGTGGGCGGTGACTTCAAGTGAATCGATTACGTCTTCATATACAGTACTTGTCTCCAAATAGTCTGATATCGTGGAGCGCATAGTTGTCCTGTCTATCGGAACTTTCTGCATTGACATAACTTTGGCTGTTCCGCCGTTTACGACCGAGAGCGTCGGATTCATCAGAATCTTCAAATAGCCTCTCGATTCGAGCAGATCGATTAAGAGTGTAAAAGTGTGCCCGGCTTTGGCAGCGTTCAAATACCCGATATTAAGGCCCATTCGGGATCGTGCCACCTCTCTAAGTGAGGCGCCGGGGAACGCTGGAAGATATTCGTCATCCTGCACGAGTTGTTGTACGTCTGCTCCGAATGCCGTTCCGGCGGGATTCATCACGACCCTCTCACCGAACAAGTTATCGATTGCTATTGTGGTTTCACGGTCAAATGTCATGTCCGCGTAAACCTCTGAGATCAGACAATCTATCTTGACTTGAATCGGCTTAACGTCTACCTGATTCAGGGTCTCAAGTACTGCGTCGATGTCATCACGAGCCGGACATCGAACGATCAACTGGTTTGTAGCAGGACTACTGCTGACGGTGTAATCCACTACTGTGACTGATTTGCCTTTTTCGTTAAACACTTTCGATGCAAATTGCTCGTGGATGATTTTTTTCAACTCATCGGAGGTGTGGTATCTGCAAAAGTAGAATAATTTCCACTCAGATGTGCCACCGACAATCTGCTCGAATATTTTAGGTGGGGCCCGATAGGCTTCAGGGATAGGCACATTAGGATCGGGAGCTATATTGATCTTCAGATCGCGGAGTGTCCTCTCGGCCTCATTTTCAGTATCTGTCTGGGCGGAGATATACCCCCACCCTCCAATCCAGTGCACAACTAATACAGTCATAGCTACCATTAGCCATTGACTGCGGCCAATTTTTTGGCTGCTTTTACTCATAATAATATAATAGCCATTATAATCAAACGCTCAATAAGTTGCGTTCTTATGCCTCAATTCTTCCGACCTGTATATAGACGGGTTGTTCAGTTATTATATTGCTTATCTTCTTATCGTCAAGTATATTACCATTGAATTAGTAAAAATGTATCCTTTTTTCGGGGGGCGAATAGCGAATTTCTCGATATTTTTGGGTTTTATGGGGAAAAAAAGGCAAGAAATCACTATTGGTTTTGTCTCTTTAGGCTGTCCGAAAAACGTCGTTGATAGCGAAAGAATGCTGGCTGAAATTGTCCAGGCCGGTTTTCCGATAACTGCCGAGACTGATAAAGCTGATGTTGTTGTCGTCAATACCTGCGGTTTTATCGCCCCAGCCGAAGCTGAGTCACTCGAAGCGATAAGACACGCGGTGGATCGTAAGCTTAGTGGTGCGGTAAAAAAAGTGGTTGTTGCAGGCTGTCTCAGCGAAAGATTAGGACCGGAACTTCTCGAAAAGGTAGAGGGTATCGATGCCGTTGTCGGTCTCAGTCAGCGGGATAATATTGCCAAAATAATCGAAAATATTTTTTCTTCCGAGATTGGCGGACGTTGCGAAGGCTCTTATCCAAACCAACCATTGTCTCCAATTAGTGACCGAGTTGTAGATGACAGATGTAGATTACTTATTACTCCGCAACATTGGGCGTACCTGCGAATCAGCGAGGGCTGCAATCACCGCTGCTCTTTTTGCACGATACCGGCAATCAGGGGTCGGTTCCGAAGCAAACCGATGGAGCTTGTTATCGCCGAAGCCGAAGAGCTGGTTTCCGCAGGCGCAGTCGAGTTGAACGTTATCGCGCAGGACACAACGAACTACGGGCGAGATTTGAAAATAAAAAACGGATTGCCTGCTCTTCTAAGAGAATTTGAGAAAATCGCCCATCTGGCATGGCTTCGACTGATGTACCTGTATCCGACAGGGATTGACGGTGAATTAATTGAGACCATCGCGAAGAGCGAGAAAATCGTTCGCTACCTTGATGTCCCGCTCCAGCACGTAAACGATATGATCCTCAAGTCGATGCGCCGGCCCGATACCAGGGATAAGCTCCATCGTCTGATCGAGGATCTGCGTCTTTCCATGCCCGATATTGTGTTGAGAACGACTCTGATTGTCGGCTTTCCGGGCGAAACCGACCGGCAGTTCGAAGAGCTGATGAACTTTGTCAAGTGGGCGCGATTTGATGCACTGGGTTGCTTCAAGTTCTATCCCGAATCCGGAACTGCTGCCGCGGAGTTGCCCGGCCAGGTCCCGGACGAGGTCAAACAGCAGCGTCTTGATGAACTGATGGTAGCCCAGCAGAAAATCGCCTTTGCCGGAAACAAAGACAGGATCGGCGGCAGTCTGACCTGTCTGGTTGATTCGCTTGACTCTGAAGGTCTCGGCCGGGGACGCTTTTACGGACAGGCCCCCGATATCGACAGCGTTTGCATAATAAAACACTGCTCGACAAAGCCGGGACAGTTCGTCGCTGCAAAAGTCGTGGGGACACAAGACTATGACTTGCTCGTTAAGCAAATTTAGTATTGAATTTTGTCGCTAAATACGTAAACTTCAGATTATGTTAAAGCTTATCCCGAACATTCTGACTTTCGGCCGGCTGGTTTTAACCATCGTCTTTTTGGCTATGATTCTTTTAGCGCCGCGGTATTACGCCGACGGTGAAGTGCCGTTTCCCGGCTTTCTCGACGTTGCCTTCATCCTCTTTGTTATTGCCGGCCTGACCGATATCGTGGATGGTTTTGCGGCCCGCAGGTTGAACGTAACCAGCAAGTTCGGGCGAATGGTCGATCCTCTGGCCGATAAGATTCTCGTCTGTGGGGCGTTCGTCTGCTTTGCCATTATCGGCCAGCCGAAGCTTTTTGACCTGGGTCCCGGCGTGTTGGCGGCGATCCATTGGCTGGTGGCGGCTATATTAATTGCCAGAGAAGCCTACGTGACGATACTCAGGCATATTGCGGAGGCTCGCGGCGTCAATTTCGCTGCGACTGTGTCCGGCAAGATCAAAATGTTTCTTCAATCGTTCGCGATCGGTACGGTAATAATCAAAATGGCCCACGTCCAGACCGCCGCCTGGGGATACTGGTTCACGACCGTGGTTTTCACGCTGATGCTGGTGGTCACAATCATCTCAGGCATCAGGGCCACCCTGCGACCACACGGCTAAAAATCAACCTAAAAGGAAAGAGGCTCATGAAAAACCAGGCATCTTATCACGTAACAATATTGGTAGTCTTCTGCGCGGCCGTAGGTCTGTTCGCAAATGCAGCTACGGCAAAGGATGAGTTCCTGCCCACGATTCCCGATGGGAAAATGTGGAAACTCGCCTGGGGCGACGAATTCGATGGCACTCAAATCGACCAGTCCAAATGGGAAATACTCGGCAACTTCAAACGCAGGGACGGCTTCTGGGTCAAGGAAGACTCCTATCTGGACGGCAAAGGAAACCTGCTCGTCCGCACGAAAAAGGACGGCGAGCGATACACCAGCGGGGCGCTGCGCACCAGGGGCAAGTTCGAGCATAAGTTCGGCTACTGGGTCTGCCGGTGCAAGTTCCCCACGCAGGAAGGTCACTGGCCCGCGTTCTGGATGCATGCCAACACCGTAGGTAAGGTCGGTGACGAAGGCAGGGACGGCACGGAAATCGACATTATGGAAAAGCCGTGGCGCGAGGACAAAATCACGCAGAACCTGCACTGGGACGGATACGGCAAAGAGCACAAAAGCGCAGGTAGCGGGGAAATTACAATCCCCGGCGTCAGTGAAGGTTTTCATACGTTCGCTTTGCATTGGACTCCCAAGCAATACGTTTTCTACGTCGACGGCAAAGAAACCTGGCGCACCAGCGCCGGCGGCGTCTCGCAGGTGCCCCAGTACGCGAAACTCACCGAGGAAATCGGCAAGTGGGGCGGTGACATAACGAAGGCCAACCTTCCCGATTACTTCGTGGTCGATTACGTCCGCGTCTATGACATGGTCGAGCGCGACCAGGCAACGGCACGAAAAGAGCTCATTCGCAAAGCCGTGGATGTCCGGCCTTCGGCCCGGCAGCTCGTCTGGCAGCAGCTTGAGTTCATCGGCTTTGTCCACTTCGGCGTCAACACCTTCACCGGCCGCGAGTGGGGCACCGGCAAAGAAGACCCGAAAATCTTCAATCCCGAAAAGCTCGACACCGACCAGTGGTGCCGGATGATGAAGGCCGCGGGGATGAAACAGGTGATCCTCACGGCCAAGCATCACGACGGCTTCTGTCTGTGGCAGACGCGATACACGACTCATTCGGTCGCTTCGAGCAACTGGCGAAACGGCAAAGGTGACGTCCTGCGCGAGCTGGTCGATTCCTGCCGCAAGTACGGCCTGAAAGTCGGCGTATATTTATCACCCGCCGATCTGTACCAGATCGAAAATCCCGCCGGCCTGTACGGCAACCTCAGCGAATATTCCGAGCGCGTGATTCCCCGCCCCGTACCGGGCCGCCCGTTTAAGGACACGCGGACCTTCAAATTCGTCGCCGACGATTACAACGAGTATTTTATGAACCAGCTCTTCGAACTGCTCACCGAGTACGGGCGGATCCACGAGGTCTGGTTCGACGGTGCGCATCCGAAACGCAAGGGCGGCCAGAAATACACTTACGCGCAGTGGTACGAGCTGATCCGCACCCTTCAGCCCGGGGCGGTCATATTCGGCAAAGGCCCCGAT
>Ga0307380_10001707_pt1 | contig 31899 bp, 20 predicted proteins | sample UN3MG_FD_202239 | JGI IMG/M metagenome (GOLD analysis project Ga0307380, IMG submission 202239) | Soil microbial communities from Risofladan, Vaasa, Finland - UN-3 | ecosystem: Environmental > Terrestrial > Soil > Coastal area > Acid sulfate soil | place: Finland: Risofladan, Vaasa | collected...
TAGTCCTTAAGCTGTTCCTTATCGGTCAGCAGATCATAGTCCGGAAGGCCGAACAGGGCATCGAGCCTTTTCAGGCTCCCTTGCACTGCGGCCACAGCCGCGGCTTGGGCCCGCTGATCCAGGGTGGTGTAAACCTTAAGCCCTCCGTAATACAAAAAATCCTCGCCGAAACGCCCGGTGATCCACGACTTTACGTAATCGAGAAAGAAGTTCGACCTGGCCTCGGATTCTGTGTAGCGCTTGAGTTTCAGCTCCTCATTTTCTGCGGCCAGCCGCTCGGTACCGTTGATCATCCCGAGCTCCTCCATCCTGCGCAGGATCCAGAGCTGGCGGCTGCGGGCCCGTCCGGGATGAGTGTAAGGATTATAGAGCGCCGGCCCGTTGAGAATCGCCACCAGGATCGAGGCCTCGCCAAGGGTAAGCTGGTCTGCGTGCTTGGCGAAATATACCCTGCCCGCCGCCTCGACCCCATAAGCGCCGCTGCCGAAATACATGTTGTTGCAGTAGGCCTCGAGGATCTCCTCTTTGCCGAATGAATACTCGAGCTGAAGGGCCAGCAGTATCTCTTTGAGCTTTCGGGTGTGAGTCTGCTCGAGGCTGAAAAAGAAGTTGCGGGAAAGCTGCTGGGTGATGGTGCTCGCCCCTCCCTCGATTTTTCCGGCGCGCAGGTTGGTCCACAGCGCTCTGAGGATACCGGTCTTGCTGATACCCGCATGCTCGAAAAACTCGGCATCCTCGGCAGAGAAAAGAGCGTTCAGGAAGTTGCGGCTTATGCGCTCGATAGGCACCCGGTTCTTCTCGCCCATGGTGGCCACTAGCTTACCTGTATTGGAATAGAACTCGGTCTGGGTGTTCAGGACGAGTTTTTCCAGTTGGTCCGGCAGCTGCGGCAGATCGCGGCCCATGGTGACCACCACCACTACACCGGCGCAGAAACCGGCCACCAGGAGTATTAAGCAGAGATAAAACAGGGATTTGATAAAATTAATCAGCATCCGATATGAAAATCTAAGGGGTTACAGGCATCTGGGAGCCGCCAGGACTGCCTGACTCTGCAGGGCTTGCTCCCACTGGGACAGACTCAAGTGTCCCCCGTTTCACAAGCAAGCTATCCATTTTATCTGTCAGGGAAAGCACCGAAAGGCTGCGCCCGAGGATCCTCACTGTATAGAGACCCTCGTCCCCGCTCAGTTCAAATCCGATTTCCATCCTTTCGCCGATCAGGGACTGGTGGTTCACGGCGACCTGCTGCAGACGGTAGCGCCAGGAGATAAGATTCAGCGCGCTTAATGGAATACCGCCTCTTTCCTCAGGTGTCAGGAGAGAGAAGGCGTCGTAAAACACATCCGCAGGATAAAATTTTTCTCTGAGCCAGGGGAATGCATCCAGCCCTAAAGCCCGCGTTTCCTTTTCAGAGAGGAAAAAATTTATATATTCGCTCGAGAGGGAGAGTTCCTTGAGCACATTGTTCAGGCCATCCACCAGATAGAAACTGAGATTGCCCTCCTCGAAAGCGATCAGTGTGCGCTGCCAGTTGGCGAGCTGTCCGATCAGCTCGATAAGGTCCACGGGTTCTATGAGGAGCGAGCTTTGATATAACGGCAGGTCCGCATACATTTCAAGAAAACGGTCCCTGGTCATTACTATTTTTTCCCGGGCGTGGACTTGCTCGACCAGTTGATCCAGGCTCGTGATGCTTTCAATTAGCGTGGTCTCCTGGCGTTTGTTGCGCACCAGATCGTCAAGCCGCTGCTGGACATTTTCAGACAGCGAGACAGTCTCCCAGATCTGGCCGGACTCCTGCCTGCTGGCGTTGTGCCAGAAAAGATAGCGGCCGATCGCTTTTTCCACATAGTTATAGCGGAATTCAAGCCCGACCGCAGCGCAGAAAATCAGGCCGGCCAGGAGGCCGAACTGGATTGTATTCCGGAACTCGTTCAACAGACCGCTCTGCCGCATCTGTTCCTGTCCTGTGTCAATGGTGCGAGAAACAGCGCTCGCCTGTAAAGACCATGGCTATGCCGTACTCGTTACAGGCTTCGATCACTTCATAGTCGCGCAGGCTGCCGCCGGGCTGGATGATCGCCGCGATGCCCGCCTCAGCGCAGACCTCTATCGAATCGCGGAACGGAAAGAACCCATCCGAGCTTAGAGAAGACCCTCTGAGCGACTCCGCTCCGGAATAGCTCTTTGCCTTGGCAATGGCCTGCTCCACAGCACCCACCCGGTCCTGCTGGCCGGTGCCCACGGCAAGGGTCCTGCAGCCGGAAGCAATCACCACCCCATTCGAGCGGACATTGAAATTGACATACCAGGCGAAGAGAAGGTCCCGGGCCTGCTCCGGGCTGGGGTTTTTCGAGACCTTCACTTTCTCCCCGCCTTTCCTTTCGCATTCGGCCGGCCTGAGATCCTCCACCCCGCGGATGGAAGTCAGAAAGGGATCGGCAATCACGAGGGTCCCGTCCCCGAATACCTTCATCTCTTTCACTCCATAAGTCTCATCGCCTGCAAAGCGGGGCAGCCGGTCCAGATTCGACACCCTGGTCACCCTGATATGCCGGTTGCGGCCGAAACGCTCGAAATCGTTGAACACCTCGAGCGCGCCTTGCCCGAAGTCCGGCGCCACTACGGCCTCGACCATGGTGCTCATTACCTCTTCGGCTGCGGCCTGCGAGACCCGGGTGTTGAAAGCGACCACAGAGCCGAACGCAGCGCGGGAGTCGCAGTCGCGCGCCTTGCGGTAAACCTCGGCCTGCGGCTCATCCACGCACTGGACCGCGGCTCCGCTGGGATTCAAGTGTTTCATCACCGCGCAGGCCGGGCGCTCGAAGTACTTGACTATGGATAAAGCATGGTGCATGTCCTCGAGGTTTGTCTGGCTCAAGCCCCCTTTGCCGGTCTTGAGAACCTCCATTGCCCCGAGAACGCCTCCGGTCTGCCCCACCGGGCGGTAAAACGCAGCTCCCTGATTGGGATTGGTCCCGTAGCGCAGATCCTCGACTTTTTCGTAATCGATCCCGAGCACTTGAACTCTTTCAGGGAATGTTCGTCCGCTCGAGGTGAAATAAATTTTCGATGCCTTGTCACTCATTGATCGCTCCATAAATATCTTTTCTGCTGCCGGTTACATGGACTTTATTCCAGGATAAAATGTATGGAAACCTGCCGTCAGATCCCTACCCTTTCAATTAAAATTTTTGGCCTTCGGATTTGTAATTTAACAAATCGAATTATAAAGCGTAAGCCTTAATATTTTTTAATCGACCGGGCTGGAATTTTCATGTAAAAGCGGATTCCGGTCTGTCGATTGGGGCCCGCCCCCGCATGCGTGAAGCCCCAAACGACATCAGCTCGAAAATGGCTCACAGCCTTCTCGATAAACAAACAAAGACTTCCCTGAATGTCAATCCTTGCCTGAAATAAATTGAATGAACCCTTTGAAAAATGTTATCATTTTATCTAAAGGGTATTTTTTGCTTTTGATAACGCTATGAAAATAAATAGGTTATTGTTTGGGCGGTTCGCGAACTGCCCCTATCGGATAGAATATTATTCTTTAATTGGGATTTTTTCAAAGGTCTTTAAATATTTTAAATATCACCTCTCACTATTAGCGCCCAGTCTTCATCTGTTGGTGTATTAAATCTATTAAGGCCGGCTTGAACCTTGCCGGCTTCCTTCTTCTCACCGGTCCGCGGGTCGATCCAGGACACAGATAAACTCCGGTCTCCGGCTGGAAGCTCGAGAATGAACTCACCACCCTCCGGCTGGTAAACCAGATAAGTGTTTGCCGGCCCGGCCAGGCAGAAGCCTCGTGAAACAAGGCTATTATCAGGCGCCATCCGGCCCAGGGGCAGAGACTCCATGACGCCTCTCAGGATTGCTGCGTAGCGCCAATGTTCCGCCCACCTGGCGAAATCAGCCGACATCGGCCCTTTGTCTTCTTTATTGAATATCTGGTATGTGCCCCCGGCCAGGGCAATCGACCAGATCCCCTTGCGCGCCTGCTCAGCCTGGCTGGGTCCGATAGGGGTCCACTCGATAAATGAAACCGGTACCGGCCTGCCGGCTGATTTCACCTGCCCGCGCACTTTAATCACCGCGGCGTTCAGAGAGTCAGGGTCCGTGGTATTGTACTGAATGGCGGTGAGATCGAAATTGGGGCTTCCGGCAAAGGTGAAACTGTCAGCGGAAAGCTGGTGCACGGTCACCGGATGATGGAGCGGATCGAGCTTTTTCAGTAAGGCCGCCCGGTTTTCGCACCAGAGAGTGTCGAAACACTCTTCGAATTCCTCGGCCAGGTTCCAGATCAGATTGGGGTAGGAGCCGAAACGGGCCACGGTGTAGCGAAAAAGCATCTCTTCCTGCTCAGGGGTGATCGAATCCGAGACAGCGCAGCAGTCATCGAGATAAAACACCAGATGCGCCACCATGTCCAGCTCGAGCATCCGGTCGAGCACTCCCTCGAGGCGGTTCATGAAATCGAGGCAGATCATGTCGAAATCGGGCTTGTCGAACCCGCCAAGCCAGGGGGTCACTTTCATCTCCGGGGTCCCGTCCCCGGGCCCGGCGTTCACCATGCCCATATAGAGGATATTGCAGCCTGCGCCGGCCAGATAGTCGATCCCCGCGAAACGCTCCTCCTGTGAGATAAATCGTTTCGCCAGGAAACATTCCGGATCATTGGCCCCGGATTCGAAAAAAAGCTCTCCGGAGGCCCATTTGAGATACCAGGGCTCGCCGGGATCGTAAGAGAGAGGCCCGCGGGCGTCCGAGCCGGTACACTCGAACTCGCCTGAGAGTCCGTCCAGGACCGGCTTGTTCGAAGAGGTGTGGTAGCTCCAGCGGCCAAGCTCGCCGGGTGAGAAACGCACCTTGAAAACATCCCCGCTCACCCCGCCCTGGCCGTCGCCGTCATAAAAGCCATATACCCTGATCTCCCTGCCGCCGGGCGAGGTGAAAACAGCCTCCAGCCTTACCCCGGTAAAAGGGTTCTGCCAGTCGTTTTCATGCAGCAGGAGCTCAAAGCGGCCCCACCTGGCGACTTTCTGCACTTCTTTTAGCGCCTTCCCGCAGCCTGCGGCAATAAAAATAAGGAGTGAGATAATCAGCAGCCTCATTTTCAGACCCTTTGGATTAGTGACACTCTAAGCTGTGCGGAAAGAGTATTTCAGTGCATGCTGACAAATTAAATACAATGGCATGCACAGTCAACTTGCATGGATAATGCCATAAGAGCCGCTCTTATAGCTAATCGCGGCCTTTGGACCATTTATGCTGGAGGTTAGCGAAAAATCAAAGTTATCCTTTCCTCCAGATCGAGTTTCTGTTATTCTTTCACCTGTTGGTTTTTATCGATTGGTTCTCATGCCGCAAATTGACCAGAGTACTGATATCCCTTACTAAAATCCCAAGAGGTGAGACAATGATATTCCGAACAGTTTCTAGATCCCTGTTTTCCTTTTTAACCTTCTTTCTGATAATTTCGTTTTCTGGCAGGCTCAGTGCCCAGGATGAGTGGGGCCGCCTGCAGAATTTCGAGGATGGAGACCTCTCGCGCTGGGAGCTTGCGGGCCAGGGGACCATGGCGCTTGACAGCACCTATGCCACCCAGCGGAAAAGGAATCTCCGGGTTGAATTCGGGCAGGGAAGCGCTTTGCGGGTCAGCCTGAAAGGGATCTGGCGCATGGAGGAGATTATCCGGGAAAAGTTCTCGGATGAAGGCGGCGGGGGCTGGAAGATCTACGAGGCTTTTTTCACTGACATCTACGCCCCCAGGACCGTCGAGATTCTGATCACTTTCCGGGACAGTCTCGGCGGCGTATGGCAAAGGTTAACCCCCATGAAAAAAGGCTTAAACCACCTTCAGTTCCGGAGCGAGGAGCTGAAAGGGGTGGATTTCAACAGTCTGGCCAGTGTCGAGTATGCGCCGGCTGTTCCCTGCACCCTCTATTTCGATCATATTCGCACCTGGGAGTACCAGCCCGAGCTTGATCAGCGGGGTAAAATGGACATTGTTTTCAGCGATTCGGTCGAGTCGCCCCATGTGGACTGGCAGAGACCCGATGCCGCCGGGCCGGTGAGAGGTCTTTTCGTTCCCACAGCCGGCGCCTCGCGCGCCATGGTCGAGCTCATGCAGCGCTTCGACCTTCAGCCCACAACTGTTATATTCGAGCCATCCCTGGGCCTTCACCGCTGGGCGTTCGGTGATTTCTACGGCACACGCGCCCTGGGCTACGACCATGTTACTGACAAATTCACGATCTCGTATACTTACATAACCAGCGAGCTGGAAAGCGATAAACCTTTCGATGTGATCGTGCTTCCGCCCATGCGCGGGGCGCAGAACTGGCCTGATGAGCTCAAGCGGGTCCTGCTGAAAAGAGTGGCAGCGGGCTGCGGCCTGGTGCTCTTTCAGCCTTCAGGGCCCAAAGAGGCAGCCTGGCCCTGGGAGCTCTCACCGCTGGATGGTGAAGTCCTGATGGAGCGCTACAAGAAGAGGGAGGCCGACCAGGACGAGGAGCGACCCGGAGGAGCGAGAACCAGCGGGCCCTGGCAGATAACGGACCCCAGGCATTATATCGCCCGCGGACTGCCTCTCGGGCTGGTTCCCACACAGGACATCCAGTACCTGCCCTACAGCGCAGATAAGGAAGCCAGGGTCATTATCAGCTCCGCTGCCGGAAACCCGATACTCGCCACAGGCAGCTACGGCAAAGGCAGGGTGGCTGCGGTTGCCTGGGTTGATGTGGGCCTGTTCCCGAATGTGAATGAACCCCTGGATGAAAAGAACGGCCTGCCGTACTGGGAGTACATTTATGCCCTTATCGGCCGCACCGTGCGCTGGGCTGCCGGTAAAGACAGCACCGCAGGAATATTCGCCCCTTCAATCGAGCGGGATCCGGTAAAAGGCGGGCTTCGGCTGACAGCAGAGCTGAGAGGTACTCTGCCTGGGGACATGATAAATATAACGTTCCATATCGGGGAATGGCAAAACTGTTATCAGGCCACACTGCCGGTCAAAGGCGATGGCAAATTCGAGCACAGGTGGCCGGAGCTTCCATCAGCGAGCCTGGTGATCGCAGATATCCGCCATATCCGGGCAGGCGGGGGCATTGTGGATTTCGCCTCAGCAGCGCGTGAGTTCGATGTCGAGGCATCGCTCGCCTCCCTGGAAGTAGACCGCGCAACACTGTCCCTGGGCGAGCAGGCCACAGGCATGATCAGGCTTGAAGGAGGCCCGGCCAGGGTGGCTGTCTCATTGACCGACAACCGCGACCGCCTGCTTGCAGCAGACACCCTGTTGACAGCTTCCGGTGCCGAGAGCCGGTTCTCCCTTCCCACTGACAGATGCCTCACCAGGCGGGCTGTTGTCACCGCCCGGGTATTGTCTGAAGCCAGTATGCCCTCCGGCCGGAGAGCGGTGCTCAATTCCCGGTCAATAGCGTTATTTGTCAACCGGCCGGCTGCATGGGACGACTACGAGGTAATTATGTACCGCTTCATGCCTGACATTCTCCCCGGGGAGTGGAAATTCCTCGACCGCTACATGGAAAGCCTGGGCGCCACCGCCTGGGCCGGGTTAGGACCCGAGTTAACTTTCCTGAGCAACTTAGGCATTCAGGCCGAGACCCGTCTCGATACCGAGGAATCCCTCGACGGCGAGGGGGAGAAGCCTTACCGCCAGGCAAAAGCCATGTACCTGAAAACCAGGGACAAAAAATACCTGCACCGCCTGCACTGCATGCACGACCCCTCTTATCTGGAAGAGCAGAAACGGACGCTCAACGAACGGATTAATGCATTCAAGCGTTTCAGCCCCTTGAGCTACTACATATATGAGGAGCCCTCGTACACCCACTACGGGGATGCTCTCGATCTCTGCACGAGCCCTTACTGCATGGCGGCTTTCCGCGAAGAACTCAAGGAGCAGTACGGCTCACTCGAAGCCCTTGACAAACAATGGGGGACGGGCTTCAAGACCTGGGACAGCGTGATACCCGATGACACATTCGAAGCCCAGGCGCGGGGTAACTACTCGAGCTGGGCCGACCACCGCACCTTTGCCGAGATCACTTATGCCGGAAACTACGCCTATGTGCGCCAGATAGTCCGCTCGATAGACCCGAACGGCCTGGTGATGATGACCGGCACCCAGCGCACTGTGCCCCAAAACGGCTACGACTACTACCTGCTGGATCAGACGATAGACCATACCCAGCCGTATGGAGAGCCGGAGCGCCATAAGGCGTTCATGCGGCAGGGAGGCAAGATAACCGGCTGTACCGGTTACGGCGTTTTCGGTCCCAAGCTGGCCTATGAGATTTGGAGCCGCCTGTTCTACGGGCACACAGCCGGCTCGGCGATTTTCTGGCAGTTTTCCACTATCGACCCTGACTACCGCCTGTGCAAGAGCGGGCGGGACATGATGGATATATTCAGTGAGCTGCGCCACGGGGGAATCGCCCGCCTGGTCGCCAGCGCCGAGTGGACACCCAGCGAGGTGGTGCTTTTCTGGTCCATGCCCAGCATACACGGCACCTGGATCCAGGACGGCCGGATAATCGAGGCTGACGGGGCGCCGAGCAAAATATTCGACCGCTGGGAGTTCAACTACGAAAGCTGGCGCTGGCTGCTCGAGGACCTGGGAGTGCCCTACCGGGCAATGTCGTACCAGATGCTCGATCAGGGATGGCTGCTGGATCAGAAAAACGGGGCCAGGATCCTGGTACTCCCCAACACGATTGCGATCTCAGAAAAAGGGATCCGGGATATCGAGCGCTTTGTCTCGCAAGGCGGGGTAGTGATCGGGGATGCGCAGGTGGCGCTAATGGACGGCCACTGCAAGTGGCTAAAGACCGGGGCGCTGGATAAGCTTTTCGGGACCGAAGGTGCAAGGTGCGAAACTCTGCCCGTGGGTGATAATACTGTCCAGCGAGGGCAAAACTGGGGCCTTAGAACAGCGGATGAGAAAACCAGGGCCGCTGGAGCGGAAGAGATCGACCTTGGAGGCGGCCTGCCGACTGTGTATCGCAAAACGAGCGGCAGCGGAGAGGGCTATTACCTTAATGCCTTTATGGCCGGATACGGCAGGTTGCGCCAGGAGGACAGGGGGACCCCTGTGCGGGAGGCGGCTGCCAGACTCCTGGACAAGGCAGGCTATAAACCTCTGATTGAAATAAAACCAGCCTCCGGAGACGATCTCAAAGCCATTAAGATCGTAAGCTACGACCTGGGACAGCAGGGGTTTCTGGTAGGTCTGATCAAGGATTACCGCGTGCCTGAGCCTCCCCGTGACATCGAGATCATACTGCCAGCCAGCGGATATAATTACGATGTCCGCACAAAGCGCTACCTGGGTTCAGGCCGCAGTGTCCACACAACCATTGCCACAGGAGAAATAAAACTCCTGGCCAGCCTGCCTTATGCTGTAGCGGGCTTAAGGATAGAGCTTCCCGAAAGCGTAAAGGCCGGAGAGGAAGTCTCCTTTACAGTCGAAGTCGAGGCTTTTGGCCATGCGCAGCCCCTGGGGCCGCATGTTTTCAGGCTCGAGGTATTCGATCCTCAGGGTCGGAAGGCGGGCTGCTACGGAGGCAATCTGCCGGCGCCGGGCGGCAGGGCCCAAGGCTCTTTTTATACGGCACTCAACGACCAGTCCGGGCGCTGGAGCGTGCGGGTGAGTGATGTGGCGAGCGGAGTAACGGCAAGGAAGTACCTAACAGTCAGACAGTGAAAGATCGGCCGGAATCGGATCCCGGTGAAAAAATCTGAAAAGGTGGGACTTCCTGTGGAAAACCTTCGCATGTCGCGGCTTGAAAGAAAGGTTTTATCTCTTTTCGAGGGCTTGGGGCTGCCTGTTCAGGGCAGGGTCCTCGAGCTTGCCCCGGGCAGGGGCGCTCTGTCCGCTGCGCTTGTGAGGCCCGGCCTGGAAGTGGACGCCCTGGATATCCACCCGGAGCACTTTGACCCAGGGTGCGGAGCCCGCATTCTGCAGGGCGATCTGGACGAGCCTCTGCCCTTCAGGGATGAAACCTATGATCTAGTTATCTGCTGCGAGGGAATCGAGCACCTCGAGCACCAGTACGGTTTCGCCCGCGAGCTGGCCCGGGTGCTCAAAACCGGGGGACGACTGATCCTCACCACACCCAATATCGCCAACATAGCCAGCAGGCTGCGTTTCCTGCTCACCGGCTTCTTCGCCCTGGCTGTCCGCCCCTCGAGTGAATTCGAGCACGACCGCACGATCGAGCATATCTATCCGCTCACTTTCTGGCAATTGCGGCATATCCTGCATACCAACGGCCTGCTGATCGAAAGAATCGCCACGGACCACATCCGCAAAAGCTGCCTTCCTCTGGCCGTGCTCTATCCGCTAAGCTACCTACTGACCTTGAAAGCCCTGGCCACTGAAAGAGAACCCCGCCAGCGGCGGGCCAATTTCCAGATCGCCAGTCAAATGCACTCCGCAGCTCTCTTTTTCGGCCGCACACAAATCATAGTGGCGCGGAAAGAGGTTCCGACTTACCAGGCCCAGCTGCTTTCCCAAAACCAGCCAGGGTGATATCTCGAAGGTGTCCGTGTCGAAATCGACAGTTATCGCGGTTTGATCGCTGAATGCGGTTCGCTGTCTGCGGCAGGGCCTGCCGGGATACTCATGCTTTGACTCAAAGCCGTAATTGCTGATCTTTGAAGACACGCCCGAGCGCCTGGTCGCCCAGCTCCCCCAGGCCCTCCTCCACGGCCCGGTCATAAAGCTCGATCAGCAGTTTCAGTCCCGGCAAATCGAGTCCGCTCTTTTGGCACTCCTCGAGCACGAGATGTAAGTCCTTGCGATGCAGCGAGATTTTGAAACCAGGATTGAGATTGCCCTCCAAGAGTTGGGCGCCCCAGTGCTTCCAGATAAAACTTCCTGCGGCCCCGGAGCCTATTACCTCGTGCGCTGTGGCTTGATCGAGGCCCAGGCGACCGGCGAAGCGGAAGCCCTCGGCCAGGGCCAGGACATGCAGCCCGGCCACCAGTTGATTGCAGCATTTCATTAACTGGCCGGATCCTACCGGGCCGATATGCGACACCTTGGCCGCGTATATGGAGACAATCGGGCGCGCGCTGGCCACATCGCGCTCACTCCCTCCCATCATCACTGTCAGCTTACCCTCGTGTGCCCCTTTGGTCCCTCCGCTGACCGGTGCGTCCACAAAACCCACTCCCAGCCCGGCGAGCCTGTGGGCGAACCCGCGGCTCGCTGAAGGGCTGATTGTCGAATGGTCGACAATTAATGCGCCTTCTGCGAGACTATCAGCAAGCCCGCCGGGATCGAAAATCACCGACTCCACATCCGGAGTGTCGCTCACGCAAATAAATATTTTATCGCACAGGCCGCCCAGCTCACCCAGGCTTTTACACACCACGGCTCCTGCCTCACGATGAGGCTCGGCGCGTAAGGCGGTGCGGTTATATACCGCTACATCGAGTCCAGCCCTGACAAGGTGCATGGCCATAGGCGAACCCATCAGGCCCAGACCCACAAATCCGATTCTCATCCAGTCCTCCAGGTTGAAAGATTCTATTCAGCACGATCCATTAATAATTCAAATAACCAGGCCTGTCAAAAAATCATTTTCCCGACAGAACAATTTCCTTATTTTAACACCGATTATCGGATTCGCTTGTTTCAAACATTTCAAAAAAGGAAACTCCTTAAGGCGGCAATGTAAAAAGGTGTTTTAGCGGTTTCCGGTTCGGGCTTGAAAAAAAGAGAGGGTGTTTTTCTCTGACGACATACAGGAGTTGCGGTTAATATACAAACAAGTTGCAGGACCGCTCTCAAAGCCACCATCTTCTTTGTCTCCAGAAACACTGGTAAGAATGATAAAACGATAGACTTTCCAAAAACCGGACTTGAATTTCTCGGCTTCGATGCCTATTATTTAACTGTATTATTGTGGCCTGAGTAATTAACTTTAACTTTTGGCATGTCGGTCTGCACCTCGGATGTAACTTCGACCTCTTATATTTTATTCTGTTACAAGGACTTTCAATTATCCAGAAAAAAGAGACGCCATTTTTTCTGAGATTAAGAAACAAGGTTCTTTCTCCGGAATCGAGTTGTCCTGCCAAGCATGGATAAGTATCAAGGAAAAGGGTTCGTAGCAAAACACGCAGCTTTATCTTCCCAGGAATGGCTTATGATCCGGCATCAAGGCAGGGTTGTTTTTTGAGGGTTTATCCTTGCAAGGCGCCATTAAGCCTGAAACCTTCCGGTTCATTCTATCGTTTTATTTTTGTCGGACCTGTCAATAATTCGGTGTTTTGTGAATCCCGGGTTTAGAATAGATCGGTAAAAGGTATCCGAAATTGACGGTCGGCTGCAGTATCGCTTGAGGCCGCTCAAGAAAAGAGAGACACAAGCGTCCAGTAAATTGTTTTGTTAAAAATTTTGAGAGGGTTCTGAAATGAGTGGGATTTTTGGTATTTATTCAAAAAAGGATTGCATTATAGATCTGGTTTGGGGAACCTCTTACTTACAACATCGTGGGCAAAAGTATTGTGGCTGGGCTGTCATTAAGGATGATAAGATGGTCTATGACCATCATAAAGGAAAATTGAGAGAAAAAATTGATTTTGATAAAGTAAAGTGTATCGAAGGCAATCTTGGAATAGGTGTTGTCAGTTCTGGTGATAGACAACCTGTGAGCGAATTATCGAAATATGGAGAGTTTTTATTGGCTTACGATGGCAATGTGATGAGCGCCGGAGAATTAAAAGAAGATTTACTTGGAGAGGGACATTCCTTCACCGGCCATTTTGATCCGACTTATATCCCGGACAATGTCTTGATCGGGAAAATTCTGGCGCTTAATGGTCCTGTGGATGGCATTGAACAATTAAGCAAACGGGTAAAGGGCGATTATTCCTTGGTTTTGTTGACAAAAGCAGGGGTCATAGCGGCCAGGGGTTGGGGAAGAAAACCTTTAATTCTTGGAAGAAGCGAGGATAGTTATGTAGTTTCTTCTGAATCTTGCGCTTTTACTAATCTAAGTCTGGAAATTGTAAGGGATGTTAAACCTGGTGAGATAGTTTTGATTAATAAGGATGGTTTTGGCACTTTAAAACAATTGAATCTTAATCCAATAAAATACGGAACTTTCGAGTGGGTCTATACAGCAAATGTAGCTTCAATTATAGATGGAGTTTCTGTAGAGGAATTTAGAAATGATATCGGAGCTATGCTCGCTGAGAGGTACCCGGTTGATGCTGATTTGGTTTCAGAGATTCCCAATTCCGGAATAGGTTATGCTCTTGGTTATGCAATGGCCTCTGGTATACCCCACATAAGAATTTTTATCAAGTATGATTATGCGGACAGAAGCTTTACCCAGGGAACGCAAGAGGAACGGCAAGAGGAGGCCAAAAGAAAACTGCTGCCTCTTACCTCTTTGATCAGAGGGAAAAGAATAGTTATCACCGATGATTCAATTGTCAGAGGAACTCAAACAAAAGAAAGCCATGTCCCAAGGTTGAAAGAGGCCGGAGCAAGGGAGGTTCATGCAAGGATAGGCTGCCCTTTGTTAAGAGATAAATGCGGGTATGGTAAAACAACGAAAAAGAAGGAAGAGATCCTTTATGTCAAGATGGGCATGAGCAGGGATGAGGATGTCAAAAGGTTCTTAGGATTAGACAGTATCGGGTTCGCCCTGCCGGAGGACCTGGCTAAAGCCAGCGGGAAATCTTTGGGAGAATTGTGTTTATCTTGCTGGGGCATTAGTTGAATGATCTGCACCCATCTTGCTGGAGGCAGGAGGGTAGAAATAATCACAAAGCATTGGCGATTAGTTATCAGGGCTTGGAATCCAGTGGGTGGTCAGTAACCCGCGGCTGAGTGGAGGCGCTTCCGGTTGTGACAACCTCCTGTAAATAGGCCATAGGTCATGGATCTCCTGGAAGCTGCCATTTTTGTAAATTTTAACTTCCTCTCGCTCGAGGGCTTCGAAGATACGTTTAATCCCGTTATTATCCTAAGGACTGCCATTTCAGTAGATACTGAGAGGAAGGCCGGTTTTCTCCAGAGTTTTAACATATCCAGTGCAGGCTACTGGGCCTGTGATCCAGGTGATAATAAAGCCGGTAAAATGGGTAAGATAATCGTCAATTTCTCTTATAGTTATTTACTTGAATATCTTTCAATAATTTGGTATAATTATTCTTATCGAAAAGCTTGAAAACCATTTAAATCCTGAATGAGAGTAGTGTTTTTATCAGACAAAGAGGCGGGAGGCATTTTAAATGATTCGAGCCGCCGGGAGAATCTATAATTAATCAACTACTGAGCAAGTAATCAAATTTATGGAAGAAAACGTACAACATCCCCCTGAAGGGGTCGAAGCCGGTACCGCAGTAGAGGGGCAGGAAGAGGATAAGGCACTCCGGAAAACCTATCTGGAGTTCAGGGAAGAAGCCCGGCATGCTATCCTTTCCAGCCATGACCGGGAAAAGTACGAATCGCTTGAGCCCGAGGAACGCGAGTTTGTCGATGCAGCCTGCCTGTACGAGTTCAAATCTCAAAAAGTAGCCCAGCAAAAACGCAAGGTCAAACTGCGGGATATACTGCTCTGCCGTGATGTAGCGCAAGCGTATTGTTCGGGCAAGGACCTTGTGGGCCAATACAGTGAGGGCATGCGGATCCTGAAAAACAGCGAGACCGGCAGTGACACTGTCAAATTCGTTCTGGGGCGCAGGATCTGTTCGATGCTGGAGAAGGTAAATAATCTCTACAGCCAGCACCCGCGGACTTTCGTTAACGCGGACCTTCACAAAGCCGAGACAGATCTGCTGAACTATATTAACCGGCTCGGGCGGCTTATCCGCGACCCTCTCAAAGAAGCCAAACGCATTTATGTCAAGCTCAAAGAGCGCGCCGGCTGGGAGATTCCGGCAACCGCTTTCGCAATTGAAGAGGATTGCGATGTGCCCCAGCTTTTTTTCAACCGCTACGCCGACCCGGCCCAGCTTCTGCTGAAAGACCCGAACAAGCCTTTCCGCAGCGACACTATGAGTCCGCCATTGAGATTGGATTTCCGCATCAAGAACGCAGTTCTGATAATGGCCGGGGAGAACCGGTTCCATCTGGACAAGAAAAGGTTCATGAAGGTGGAGAACACGGCGGCTGCCAGAGCTATCATGGCCAAAGGCGTGGAAGAGATGCGCCGCAGAATAACCGACAGCTATAAGAAGAATGTTAACGAGCTTGCCGATAAGCTGTCTCCTGAGGATGATATTGGTGTGCGATCGATCAAGGAAGGTGCTTTTACCTTTTTTTACGGTTATACGCTTAAGAATTTGCCTAATACGGCCGCCCGGGCGGATTCCACCGAATTGTTTGTCATTCAGCTGATGGAGGAAGAAAACAGTATAGGCTGCCGGGGGTTTTGCCGGTATGCCTATCCTCCGGAGGCTGTCAGCGATGACAGCAATCCGAATTTATGGCATCCCGGAATCACCAGGGCCTATAAGCTGCGCCATATCTTTAATGATATTGGAACGGGCAAGGAGCGGCTTTCCATGTTCGCGACCAGAATGAACCAGCTTTTAACAGAATACCTTGATGGACAGCTTCAGACCATGGGAGAGCAAGTCGCCGCTCCTTTCAAGGCAAAGATAATCCAGGCAGAGGCCCGCCTGCAGGCATTTCTCAGGAGCCATCGGGCTGAGCTGGAAAGCGCAGAGCAAGCCTCCCAGCGCATCGAGTCACTCGAAAAAGAACACAGCCAGATAATGGATGACTTTCTTGCGAAAGTTAACCTCTCTTTTGGCAAATCTTTAAAAGCGGACTCGGATCAGCAAAAAGAGGAGCTGATCGAGCGAATCCTTCCACGGTTGAAAGAGGAGACCAGTGTAAGAGATCAGGCTATCGACAAGCTGCAGAAGCAATACCAGGCCCTGGTGACCCGGTGTAAAAACCTGGCCGCTCAACAGCAAAAGATCGACAGCCTGATCGAAAAAGCCAGGCAAAATCCAGGCGATACCGGCCTGAAAGAGTTGGAACAGCAGCTTATTGCATCCCTGGCCAGCCTGCAGGCCGAGAAGAAAGAACTGCTCACACTGGCTTCGCTCCACAGCCTGGTTATTGAGCAATTGCGCAGGTACAGAACCAGCCTCGAGTGGATCAAACAGCAGTATGCCAAGGTGAACAAGGTCCTGAAACCTTTGAAAGAGCTGGTTGCCTTGATCGAAACGGCAGATGCCAGGGAAGATGAAATTCTACGCCTCAAGGAGCAGCTTGGAGCCGCAGAAGCCTTGTACCGGGAAAAACAGGCTTTACTCGCCAATATCGAGCAGCTCACTAACGAGCGTGATGAAACGACCAGCCGGATCGAGGACGAAATCGAGGTGAACCGGGAGACCTGAACTTACAGGGCAGGTCTCTGTCTGTACCACAACACATTTCCCTGGTCAATCTTCCGGATCGCTGCTATCCGTATAAATCGAGATAAAGGACTATGGTTTCCGGCTCCGGAGGCACTGTCGGGTGCGCCGCGGGGCCGGTGTTTTTATTTTATCGCCGGAGCCTGCCCGTGAACAGGCTTCAGCTTCGGGGATGATTCACCCAACTTGCTGGGAATGCCGCAAGTAAATAAGGCAAAACGTAATAATTTAAGGGGAAATGCGGAGCTTTCATGGATTCATTGGACAGGGTAAAACAAGACATTCTCCATGTCTGCCGCCGGATCTACGAGCGGGAAATGGTGGCCTCCAACGATGGCAATGTGAGTGTCAAAGTCGGTCCGGACAGGGTGATTTGCACTCCAACCGGGATGAGCAAGGGTTTCCTTCAGCCGGAGGACCTGGTGATAACCGATCTGGAAGGCAATCCTTTAAACGAAGGCAGCCGGAAAGTAACCAGCGAGATAAGAATCTACCTCAGGATTTTTCAGTTAAGGCCCGATATTTCAGCGGCTGTGCATGCCCATCCTCTCACTGCAACCGCCCTTGCAGTGGCTGGAAGGACAGTGGACAGCGAGGTGCTCCCGGAATCCGTGCTTTCTCTGGGCAAGGTGCCGCTCGTTCCTTACGGCACACCGGGCACTGAGGAGCTTGCGGGCCAGATTGCCAAATATCTCCCGGAGCACAATGTCTTTCTGCTGGCCAACCACGGTGCCCTGGCCCTGGGCCGCAATGTCATCCAGGCCTACCACAGAATGGAGTGCCTGGAGCATACGGCAAAAATCCTGTTCCTGGCCGAGTCCATGGGCCGGGTCAACCGGCTCACTCGCGAGCAGATAGCCAGGATCTACGAGGTCCACGGTAAACGGGAGGCCTAACAGAACCAAAAGCCGTTGACTTATGCGATTTGCTCCAGTAATTTTACAGCGGACTTTGGAGACAATGGCGGCCATTGTTCAGCCTTTTGCCCGTATTGGATGAGAGCCAAAGATCAGCGGCCTTACGCTCTGAAGCCTGAAGGAGTAATCTTATGTCGATCGAGGGATATATCGATTACCAGCGGAGGGAATACTGCAAGGATATCGGCTGTCCGGTGCAGCTTCTGCTCGATAAACAGGAGCCGGATTCGGATAAGTACGAAGAGATCAGGGGTATATGCAAGAACAACTGCATCCATTCCACATATGAATTTCATCACTGGCTGATCCAAAAAGGGTATCTGATAGTGAGACCCGGGGAATAGGGCCGCCCCGGAGGCGATCGAATGCCTGGACGGGCGCAGTGTCTTGAAAACCTGATATTGAAGCCTTCCCGATTTCGAACACTTCACACACACTTGATCGCTGCTTACTTAAAAGGAGTAAAAGGAAATGGACTGGGGAATGAAAAACAGGTTGTCACGGTTGATCCAGAAAGACGGGCACTGTTTTTTCCTGCCGATTGACCACGGGTATTTTCAGGGCCCGACCTCGTGCCTGGAAAAGCCTGGAGAGACTATCAAGCCTCTGCTGCCGTACGCGGATGCGCTGTTTGTCACCCGCGGCGTCCTGCGCAACTGTGTGGACCCGACATCCAGAATGCCGGTCATTCTCAGGGTCTCAGGCTGTACCAGCATGGTCGGCAAGAGCCTGGAGCATGAGGCGCTCACCACCTCAATCGAGGAGATCATCCGTCTCAATGCCTCCGCAGTGGGAGTATCCGTTTTTATCGGCTCGGAATACGAGCACGAGACACTGCATAATCTGTCCACCCTGGTCAATGAATGCGAGGGCTACGGTATTCCGGTAATGGCTGTTACGGCTGTGGGCCGGGAGATGGAAAAGCGCGATGCGCGCTACCTGAGCTTGTGCTGCCGGATCTGCGCCGAGCTGGGCGCCCGAGTGGTGAAAACATACTGGTGCAAGGATTTCGAGATAGTCACCGGCGGGTGCCCGGTTCCGGTGGTGATTGCCGGCGGACCGCAGTGCGACACAGAGCTCGAGGTAATGGAGTTTGTCTATGACGGCATGCAGAACGGCGCAATCGGTATCAACCTGGGCCGGAACGTGTGGCGAAACCCGCAGCCTGTGGCCATGATGAGGGCTTTGCGCGCGATCATCCATGAGGGCGCCGCGCCGAAAGACGCGCTCCAGATATTCAACGAGCTGAAAGACGCCGGGTAAAAGATCTGGTAATCTTTGTCAAAACAAAAGGGATATAACATGCGGGTGGCGATGTACTATAACAATAACGACTTGCGCCTGGAGGAAATGCCCATACCGCGGATCGGTCCGGGCGAGATTCTGGTGAAAACGATCGCCAGCGGGATCTGCGGCTCGGATGTCATGGAGTGGTACAGGATCAAGAAGGCGCCGCTCGTGCTGGGCCACGAGATTTCGGGCGAGATAGTCGATGTGGGTGAGGGTGTGGAGCGCTTCAAGGCCGGCGACCGGGTTTTCGTCTCGCATCATGTCCCTTGCAACGCCTGCAGATATTGTATGAGAGGGAACCATACAGTGTGCGAGACACTGCACACCACGAATTTCGATCCCGGCGGATTCGCCGAGTATATCAGGATGCCGAAAATCAATGTGGACCGGGGAACGTTTGTCCTGCCGGAGGAGCTCTCTTTCGAGGATGGGGCGTTTGTCGAGCCGCTGGCCTGCGTTGTGCGCGGGCAGAGGGTCGCGAGCTTTCAGCCCGGCCAGAGCGTGCTCATTCTGGGCAGCGGAATCTCCGGGCTGCTCCACCTGCTGCTGGCGCGCGCATTGGGCGCAGGGCGTATTATCGCTACCGATATCAGCGACTACCGCCTGGCCAAAGCGAAAGAGCTGGGCGCGGATGAGGTGCTCCACGCCTCTGAGGATCTCCCCTGGCGGGTGAAAGAGCTCAATGACAACCATCTGGCGGATCTTGTCATAGTTTGCGCCGCGGCTCTTTCAGCTTTCAAGCAGGGGCTTGACTCTGTTGACAGGGGAGGCACGGTTCTGTGTTTTGCCACTACAGACCCCGGGGTGAAGATACCCCTGAAAGCGAATGAATTCTGGCGCAACTCAATTACTGTGCTGCCATCATACGCCAACAGCCCGTACGATGCAGCCGTGGCGATCGAGCTCATCCGCTCGGGACGCGTCAAGGTCCGCCCATTGATCACCCACCGGCTCGGACTGGCGGATACAGGCCTCGGGTTCAAGCTGGTCGCCGAGGCCAAAGAGTCTATCAAAGTGATTATCCAGCCGCAAGACTGAGGCTTGATCGGCAGCTCAGGAAGCATTGAGAGAATTCCTGGACTTTTTCAACCCGGCCGCTTTGTTAACCCAGTCACTGCTGTACCTTAAGGCATCCGACCCGAATTATTCGTAGAATTGGCTTTGTTTTTATCCTCGAAAGGGGCGGGGCGCCGGAAAACACATTGGTCTCCCTCCAGGCAGCGATCGCTTGGACCTTTTGCAAATAATCCAGGCTGAGAGACTTTGGTTTTATCAGGGCGCAACCCCGAGAGTTAAGGAGACATTGCGCGGGTACCTGTCGCCGTTCACCTGAATGGCGAAAGTGCCGGGCCTTTTAAAGGTCCACGATGCGGTTCTGGTCTGCTTCCAGTCCGGACTCTCTGCATAAGCCCATTCTACCTTCAGTGGCGAGTCGAACCTCATACCATTTAGCCTGACCAGGTTCAAGCCGGGCACCAGGTAAGGCAGGGAATAAGGGTTGAGCTGAAAGTAGCTCTCCAGGACCAGCGCACTGACTGAGGCTTTACTCTCGATTGCCAATTTCAACTGGTAGCCCTCGAAGCTGCCGTTGACCTGATCGATAAAGTTCGCGGATAGACCGGCCCCTTTCTCAATCACTTCCACCCGTTTCCAGGATTCACCTTGGTCTGTGCTCACTGATACGGACACCCTTCCATCCCCGGTTTTTTCCAGAGCCAGGCTGCCGGCTGTAATGACATACGGGCAGTCCACTGAAAAAATCACCTCGGCCGGTTTACTCGAATCGGCTGAGGCCAGGCCTTTCTCCTTGTCGTGTCTGATATTGTTTTTGGAAACCACAGCATCGAGGTAATGGTCGCTGTGCAGGTCGGGCTGGTATACCAGTCTGCCGGCGCCCCAATGGCGATAGGCCGTGATATTTCCAATCATTGCCGGATGCGGCTCGTACAGGGGCCAGTTGACTTGATCCTCACGGTCTCTGGGGCCGCAGGTGTGACATGGTCCGCTGTCGAACTGCCAGGCGCCCTTGAAATAATGCGGGCCCGGCATCCAGGTCCGGATATAGCTCTCGCCGCGGCGGAGGGTGATCTTTCCGAAAGGCTCTTCGATCCTCATCTCAGGCCAGGGGCGCCCGGAGAATTGTTCTTTTATCCACTCTCCCCTGCCGGTAAAAAATCCAGGCCTGTCGCCGCAGAGCAAATAGCCGGGCCCGGCCCGGTTTTCCCTGACCGCGTCAAAGGCCAGGGTCGAGTCGGCACGCAGCTCTTCAATCCCGGCGATCTCCGGCGGATCTGAGCGGTCGTAAACGTAAAAGTTCATGTGCGGGTCAAGACAGTGCCACCTGCCCCCATATTTCACCTGTATCATGTGGTGTCCGTCATGCGTCCAGCTTTCCGACTCGTAGCCCAGGCGGCTTAAAAGCACAGACAGCGGCGTGGTCTGGCGCAGGCAGCTTCCGTTGCCCATGACATTGATCATTTTGTGGAAATCAAAGGCCAGTTCTTCAGGCCCGTCGCCGTGATACAGCACCCTGCGGATCCAATGGAACACAGCAAGGACTTTCTGCTCGTCTGTCATGTCCTTCTTTATCAAACCTTTTAGAATGCGGTCTAGACTGCTGCAGTCGATTGATTTGTCCGTGCTGACATGCGGATTGAGTACTGTGTGTGTGCTGTCTGCTGCGGCACCGGAGAAGGGTAAAGCGACAAGAATAGTGATTGAAAAAGAAATAAATAAGAAGTGTTTCAGGAAAATTTTCCTCGGAAATCCAACCGGCGCTCGCTTCATAAAAAATTCTCCCGTATGCTTTTCCAGCAATTTAAACGTGTCAAGTCGTATTAAAAAGTTTTTAACTGCTAACTTTATGGAAAACAGAACTTTGTACCGGCCCGGTTTTTTAGCGGAGATCTCCCGCAGGCCGCGGCCCATATAGCGGCAGGGGCTGACCCAGCTCGCAGGCCCCTAAATCGGGCGCCCGGCCTGTGAAATTGTCGTTTACATTGGGCAGCACACAGCCGGCATCCACTGCTGCGCCACCCGGCCTGAGACTGAAATCCAGGTCTCCGGCAGTGTAGATAGAATAGGGCTTCTGCGGGTCCGGTTTCTCCAGGCGCTCGAAAATATCGTAATCCACAATGATTCCGTGGCTTTCCTGACCTGTGGCGCGCCTGAACTCTTCGAGTGTGGCAAAAGCGCTGAACTGCTGCTTGTTGACTGTGTTATCGAAACTCTTGCCGCTGCCGGGCCACCTCCAGAAAAACTGGCTGCCCGCGCTGTTGTTCGGGCGGTAGCCGTTGTAGTCGTAAGTCGAGTAGGAGGTCGAGTTCGAGAAGCGCACGATTTCCCTTCCCGGATGATCAGTGCCCAGGAACAGGTTGTTGCGGAAATGGGCGTTCGAGACGCTTTCCTCGTTGCGGCTCTCCGCGCAGATTGTGTTGTGGTAGAGGACGAGGCCTGCGGGTTTTACTTTCAGCTTGAGAGCCAGGCCCCAGGGCACGTGATAGAGCACATTGCGGATGAAATAAGCCGGCCCTCCGAAAACCGGCTGGGCTGAGAGGCCGCACTGGGCCGAGTTTACGCCCCGGTTACGGAAAACCCGGATATTGTGCACACCGCCGTCCGCCTCGATAAAATCATCGGTCACCAGATGGATATCGTTATTGTAGAAATCGATAGCCACGCACTTATTATCCTGAGCCTCCTCTGGCGAGCCGTGGGTGCAGACACAGATCCCATCGTGGAAATATGCGATATAGTTGTGGCAGACCACATGACCCTGGCCGTAGACTTTGATTGCATAGTAAGACTTGAGCGGGCTCGCCCCGTAAATGCCGGGATCGTACCAGCCCACCAGGCGGTAGCGGTCGTCCCGGCCGATTATGAAATTGTCCGCGATATAGAAGTTCTTGGAGCCTGCATACTGGGCTGTGACAGCGATACCCACGTTTTCGAGCCTGCAGTTTTTGACCGCCAGGCCGCTTGAGCCGAGCACATCTTTGAGCCCGGCAAAAAAAGCGATATCGCAGTTGCGGATAGTAAGGCCCTCGAATATGTGGTAATCTGCGGCCATTACATCGAACAGCCGGTAGCACCCGTCGCCGTCGAAAATCACCTCGCCGTCACCCGCGGCCCGGATCACGACCGGCTTCTCAGGGGTTCCTTTGGCCGTGAGAACGTATGTTCCGTGAAAGGGCAGGCTCAGGGGGTCCGAGTACATCAGGCGCTCACTCTTGTAAAGCCCGGCGTGGACCAGGATGATATCGCCCGGCCCCGCTTTCCGCTCGCTGACCACGGCCCAGTCGCCTCCTCCCGCGCCCTGATAGGCCCGCATAAGCCCGGTGAACGAGGGTTCCTCTTTTAGGCCTTTCCAGCCTGGCGGGTAGACATGGAGCCGTCTCCCATCCGCGGACGCTTTGGGTTCGCCCCGCGTGCGCACCCGGACCACCTTCTCAGCCTCCCCCCTTACACCATCCGGGTCCCGCATAACCAGGCGGCACTCGTATTCAGTGTCCGGTGCCAGGTCGAGAATGCTCCCGGCGAACATGTGCGGCACGGTGTAGTCGAGATAAACCGGGGGGTCCCAGACTCTCTCGCCGCCGATGCGCAGAAGGGGCAGTGCAGGGTTCCAGGTCTTCCCCCCGGCTTTGCGATAGCTTGCCTCGACCGTGGCGTTACGGTTCGAGTCGCCTTCGATATACCACTCGAAACCGAGACAGACCAGGGTGGGCGGCTCGACTATGAACCGGCCCGGGGTGACAGCGTTTTCAGCTCCGGCCCGGAATGATACCAAAAGAGAAAGGAAAAGAACTCGAAGTGAACATCTCATGGGCAGCGGTCTCCTGTAGGTAGTTCCAGGCAAGCGGGAAGGTATGGCGAGAAAGGTTGAGATTATGTAGAGCCGGGATTCAACAGGCGAGAAGTCAATTCGCAGTATGTTCGGCACTACCGGCTTGCCTGGTGATTAAAGAGGGCTGGCCTGATTGTCTCCTGTCGGTCAGATTTCGGCCAGGGCCTCCACAAAGGCGTCAAGCTGCTCCCTGGTGCGCCGCTCGGTGACAGCGACAAGCAGCTTATGCTCAAGCTTTTTACCGAACTTCCCCAGATCGAGGCCTGCAAGAAAATTTTTCTTGAGCAGGCGCTCGATTATCTCGGCCGGTGGTTTCGGCGTTTCCACCACGAATTCCCTGAAAAACGGCTGCTCGGGCCAGGCAAGCCTGAAGCCGGGCAGTTCTGCAATGCGCCCGGCGAGGTAATGGGCTTTCTGAAGGCACAGCTCTGCGATATGCCTGAGCCCATCCTTGCCCGCCAGGGAGAGGTAAATCGTGGCGGCAAGGGCCAGAAGGGACTGGTTGGTGCAGATATTGGAAGTGGCTTTCTCGCGCCGGATATGCTGCTCGCGGGTCTGAAGGGTCAGCACGTAGCCCGGCCGCCCCTGGTCATCCTCGGTAAGACCCACGAGCCGCCCCGGAAGCTGGCGCTTGAAAGCCTCCCGCGTGGCGAAAAACCCGAGATAAGGCCCGCCGTAGCTTAAAGGCACTCCCAGGGGCTGCCCCTCGCCAACAGCGATATCAGCCCCAGCCTCGCCCGGGGGCTTGAGAATCCCCAGAGCGATCGGATCGCTTACCACAATGGACAGGGCTCCCGCACGCTGCGCCATGCGGCACAACTCATCGACATTCTCCACAACGCCGAAAAAGTTGGGCTGGCCGATAATCAGGCACGCGGTCTTCTCATCCAGCAGCCGTTCGAGAGCCTCGAGGTCTGTAGCGCCATGCGCAGTGGGAACGGTTTTCACCTGCCTGCCGCCGCCTAAATTGTAAGTTTCCACCACTCTGCGGTAGGCCGGATTCACACCCTCGGAGACCAGGATCACCTCACGCTCCCGCTTGATCGCACAGGCCATGAGAGCGGCATCCGCAGTGACCGAGGCACCGTCATAACCGCTTGCATTGGCAATGTCCAGCATGGTGAGCCTCGTGATCAGGCTCTGGTATTCGTAGATAGCCTGAAGAGTTCCCTGGCTGACCTCGGCCTGGTAGGGGGTGTAGCAGGTGTAGAATTCCGAGCGCAGGATCAATTGGTCTACTGCCGCCGGGATGTAATGATCGTATGCCCCGCCCCCGAGAAAGCAGACAGTTGAGGCGGGGTCGTAGTTTTCACGGGCCAGGCTTTCGATCAATTCCGCAGCCTCCATCTCGCTCAAGGGATGGGGCAGCTCCATAGAGCATGATTCCTGGACATCTCCGGGTATGGAGCTGAAAAGCGCATCCACGGTCCCCACCCCGATGGTCTCCAGCATCAGCCGGATTTCTTCTTCTGTATGGGGGGTGTATCTCATCTAAGCTGTTTTCGGGCCCTGGTTCGGGTCCGATTTGCTATGGGTTTATATTATTCAATTTACTATGCGTAGCACCTTGCTTGGCGCGAGCCGGGTTTTCATCACCGCTCGCAAAAAGATTTTTACTGTATCAGCTAGGTCACCATCCTGCGGTATTCTTTGGGCGAGAGCAGATTCTCGGGATTCTCGGCGAATTTGATCTTTATCATCCAGCCGTCACCGTAAGGATCCTTGTTGACCAGGTCGGGGCTGTCCCCGAGCGCCTCGTTCACCTCTTCCACAGTGCCGGAGACAGGACTGAAAAGATCGGAAACAGTCTTGACCGCTTCAATTGTACCAAAGGTTTCGGCGGCTATAACCTCATCGCCCACTTCCGGCAGCTCGACAAAAACTATGTCTCCCAGCTCGCTCTGAGCGTAATCGGTAATCCCTACAACAGCCAAATCATCTTCAATGCGAACCCATTCGTGTTCTTCGGTATAAAGGAGATCATCCGGGATAATCATGTCAGGTAGTCCTCTACAGTTTTGGCTTAAAGTTTGAATTACACGCGGAATTTTTAAATAGCAAAGGTCATATCTGCAACACTTTAAATCAAGGTAGTCTTTTTGTCAAGAAGAGAAAAGAGAAAAAAGGGCGGCCACAGAGATTGGGGAATTGCGATCTTTTTCGTTGCCCCCCTCTGAGCTGAATTATTCATGCAGAATGATCGATATCGGTTTGCCGATAGCAACGCGGCTTGCGTGCCTGTTGGTTTTTGAGAGTTCGGATAAAAACATTCATTGTGCTTGGGGCAAGCTTTTATTATTATCTTTAACCGGGTTGAAATTTTCGCTCGGGTACCGCAGATCATCCAATATCGGCTGCTTTGGCGCACTGTCGATAGTCTAAATGCTCGAAGGAATATCTTCGGGGAGATATTTATGTCTAATGAAAGCCCGGAGTCCGTGCTCAGCCTGGAGCAGAAAATCGGCATGATGATCTGGACTCCTTTTTACGGTTATCACAAATGGTACGCGGGTCCGGAATTCCAGCGGCAGCGTGAGATGCTGGGAGCCGGCCTGATCGGCGGGATCGTAATCAAGGAAGGCGAGCTCTATGAAACAGCGATGCAGGTCTACGAGATTCAGCAGGGTTTGGCGCTCCCTCTGGTGGTGGCCGCTGATGTAGAGAACGGCCTGGGCTCGCTTTTGAAAGAGGGCACGATATTCCCTTCCAACATGGCGTTTGGCGCCACGCGTAGTGGAGAATACGGCTATCTGGCGGGTAAAATTATAGCGGAGGAAGCCGGGGCTGTGGGCATAAACCTGGTTTTCGGGCCGACATGCAGCCGGCTGGGAGCCGGACTCCCTGAAGGCCTGCCGCCGGTCCGCTCTTTCGGCGAAAGGCTGCATCTGGTTACCAGGCTCTCAGTGGCTTTTATCAAAGGGGTGCATAGCGGCGGCGCAGTACCCGTGCCGCGCTACTTTCCGGGAACCGCAGAAATCCGAAGCGGGGAAATCAGTGGCTCCAAATGGCTCCATCACCTGCGGAAGCTGCTTGTCGACACTGAGCTGAGCATTTATGAAATACTTGCCCAGTCCGGGCTGTCCGCCTTGATGGTTGACTGGAGAGAAATTCCGGACCTGTTGACCGGCCAGCCGATGCCGTCAATTACAAACCGCCACCTGCTGGAGGTTTTTCTGCGTGAGGTGATAGGGTTTAATGGTATTGTCATCACTCCGGACCTTTCGGATCAGGCGCGTGTCAATTTACTGGATGAGGCGACTCTTGTGGCTGCTGTCAACGCCGGAGTGGATGTGCTGGCTGGCGTGCCCGAGCCGGATCGGGTATTGAAAATTTTATGCAAGGCCGTAGTCGAGGAAAAGATTCCGCTCTCCCGGATCAACAAAGCGGTCGAAAGAGTGACCGCGCTCAAAAAAAAGCTCAAAAAAACCGGCTCGGTTTCTATCAGGCCGGATGAGATCGACAAGCGGGTGGCCGGTCCGGCCAACCTCGAGGTGGCCACGCTCATCGCCGAGGACTCGATAACGCTTCTGCGCGACAGGAAACGCCTTCTGCCCCTGGATCCTGGTATGCACCGGACCCTGCTCAACCTTTCTTTTACCGCCATGTTCGATCGGGACAAGGAAAAGACTCTCGATGAGGCCCTGCGCAAGGTTTTCGACCGGGTAATCACCCGCCAGATAGACAGCCAGGTTTCCCCGGCCAGGCTCGATGAAGCCTGGGAGGAAGCGCAAAACGCAGGAATCATCCTCTGTGCGATGTATACAAATCTGCCTCCTGAGTACTCCGCCCACGGTTTTACTCCCACCCAGGTGGAATTTATCCGCCGACTGATCGAGGGAAACTCGCCGTTAATAATGGCCTCATTCGGTGACCCGCGTACGATCACTCTTTTCCCTGATGTCGACTGCTATATTTGCCTCTATTCGGATTGTCCCGCCAGCCAGGCCGCACTTGTCAAAGAGCTTTTCGGAAAGCTGGTCATGCCGGTAAAAGGCAAGCTCCCTGTGACCCTTGACGCGAACTTACCTTACGGCTTCGGACTGGATTTAAATCCCTAGCTTCCGCGAGCAGGCCGCTTCTCGATTGACCCGGTTTTTTCCGCCTTTGCCCCCTAAGGCAAGGTGAAGGTGGTTTGTCTTGAAGCTGCAGGATTGGATTTACTACAGGGAGCATTAAATAGTTTCCATTTATATTGTTTTTATATGCTTTAGCCTTGGTCATTAATATAAGTTGAGTAAACAGGAACAGTTTACAAGATGTCGATTCTTACATTTAAGGCGCCGGCGACTTACTTTACCTGACAACGGTTGAAATACCCCGGGAGAAAAGCTTCTACAACTGCTGGAAAGAGGTTTTAATGCCACTACCTGGGATGATAAAGCCATCCCAGGTGAAACTAAAGACTATCAGAAGCCCTGAAGTCCGGGGCCCCTGTTTTTGGAGCATGTAGAAGACAAGTAATTTCCATCATCGCCATACTAGATGTACAACGCCCAGGCAGGCCTTTGCGCAGCATTATCGCGCCAGGCGAGCTTGGCGGAGCGGAGTAAAGGACTTAAATGCCGGGATTAACTTTTGTTTCTTTTGGTTACAAAAGAAATGGTTTTGCTTCTTTTGCCATCAAAAGAAGAAAAAGAATTTCCTTTACGGACAGATGTAAACAATTTTATGACCTGAGTAGTAACTTTACTTTAAGGAGGAAAATATGGTTAAAGCCAAAGCGAGGTGGGTTGAAGGCCTTCAGTTTGTCGGCAATCCGCCCTCGAACCATGCAATTACAATGGATGGATCGGAAAAAGGCGGCGGTGCCAACAGCGCCGTTCACCCGGGGGAGCTCGTGCTTCTTGCGCTCGCTGGCTGCACTGGCATGGATGTTATCTCGATTCTTAAAAAGATGCGCGTGGAGGTGGCCGATTTTGAGGTGAGAATTGAGGCCGAGGCGGCTGAAGAGCATCCCAAGGCCTGGAAAAATATTAAACTTTCTTATTTTGTTGCCGGTAAAGACATCCCGGAAGACAAATTGAAACACGCTATCGAGCTGAGCCAGGATAAGTATTGTTCTGTTTCAGCGACGCTCAGATCACAAGTGGAGATAGATTACGATTTTGAGATTGCCGAAAAGACCTGAGATCGCAGACCGCTTCCCGGGGTTTTAACAGTCGCGTTCGGCCTGGAGGGTTTCCAGATCGATAACCACAGTGACGCACCTGTCGTCTGAGAGCTGGCCGGGTTGCAGGCAGGTTGTGCAGCCAATCTTTGAGCGCCAGCTTCCACCAACAAAAGGTGATTCGTGGATATGTCCGTGAAGGCCGAGCAGAGCCCGGCTTTGGGCCAGAAAGTCAGCCACAGCGCGGGAGCCCACATCGGCCCCGGAGGAGATTATTCCCTGGTTCACGCCGTGGGGCGGCTGGTGGAGCACGTAAATCGTCTTTTCCGGTTCTTTGGGCCTGGGAAGGCGGCTTAAGTGTTCGGTTAAAGCGGGCAGTTCCCTGACCCGCTGCTGCCAGTCCGGTACCTGGTAGATGCCGCTGGCGTCGGACATAAGCGCGGGACCGAGGGTTTGCGGCACTATCGAATCAGGAGTGTCCCGCAGACAGCGGTCCTTAAGGGAAAACGGGCCGTCAATGGTCATTGCCGAGCCTACGCAGGTGTAACCGTTGAATGTGACCATTTCCTCGAGCAGGCTGAATGCGCTGGAGGCTTGCTTGACTGTGCGGCGGAAAATATTGTCAAGCCCCTTGAGATCCATGTTGCCCAAAGTGGCCAGATAAGTTATTCCCTCATGATAGCAGCGCTCGAGGTAGTCGGTAAAGAAACCGGTGAGGAATGAGCGCTGAACCTGGAAAAGATCACGCCCCAGGGGGTAAATATCCCCGCCGTTTATAATTGCCCTGACTCCGGCGGCTTTCGCCCTTGTGAGCACAGATTCGTAGGCCTTGATACGCCCGTGCAGATCGGAAGTGTAAAGTATTTTCACGCCTGGATTCCCGGTCTTGTGGTTCGATTGGGAATTTAAACCATTTAAGTTCCTCAGGCAAGCTTGAGGAACACTCCCTTCAGGCGGCCTGCCGTTGTCGGGGCCTTTTTGCCGATTGGTTTCGAGCGTTTTCGGGATTTATCAGGCCAAGCGGGATTCCTTCGATCTCAAAACCCGGCCCGGTTGCCTGGGCAAGATGAAGCTGTTATAATTCTCCAAGGCCTCGTGCTTTCTGAATCCGCCTTCGTGAATTCAAATTTTAAACGCTGAGGACACAAATTGTCTGCCTGTTTCCGCTATATCCTATTCGTTTCCTTTTCCGCTTTTTTCGCCTGTTCGACTGCCTCCCGGGTTGAAGGGCCGCTGCCGAATATCCTGTTAATTGTCCTTGATGCGGCCCGGGCAGACCATTTTTCCTGCTATGGCTACCACAGGGAAACCACTCCCAATATCGACCGGCTGGCCGCCGAGGGACTGCGCTTCAGTCGGGCTGTCTCTTCCTCCAGTTGGACCCTGCCTGCCCACGCCACTCTTTTTACCGGACTCCTGCCCAGCGAACACGGCACGCACATGCAGCATAACTGGCTGGCCGAAAGTATCCCCACCCTGGCGCAGCTTCTCAAAACCAGGGGATACCGGACCGCCGGATTCAGCAACAATCCTTATATCGGTTCTACAAATAACCTGGCCAAGGGTTTCGAGATTGTTGAATCGGTCTGGGCCGACAGCGCCGTGATCACTCAGCGCAAACCCCATAATACAGAACATACTAACAAACTGGTACGCCGGTTTTTAGAGAAAGGTGATTCTCAGGAAGCCCCGTTTTTTGTTTTTATAAATTATATGGATGTGCACAACCCCTACGATCCCCCTGAACCTTACCGCAGTCTGTATTTGAAAGAAGGCCAGCAAGTAAGCACCAGAATCGACAGTGTGAACCACGATCAAAACCTGGTGAATAAAGGTCCGATTCAGCTTTCGGCCGGGGATTCCGAAATCCTGTGCGCCCTTTACGATGGGGCGTTGAACTACCTGGATGCCAAAATCCAAGAACTGCTGGACTGCCTCAAGCAACGCGGCCTGTACGAGAATACTCTGGTGGTTGTCACCAGCGACCATGGGGAGGTTTTTGGCAGTTACGGGCTTTTGGGCCACCGCGTGTTTCTCTACCGGCCCCTGGTGCATATCCCTTTAATTATCCGCCACAAAAGACTGACCGGCCCTCCTGAGACGCGGGAGGCTCTGGTCTCGATCGGCGATATTTTTTACACAATTGTCCGGCTCGTGGGAATGGAGGGTCGGGCGGCACCCACTGGGGCGCCGGTAAGCTACCTGCTGGATCCCGGAATCAGGGAAAAACCTTGTTACAGCGAGCTGAAGGTTGGAAGAATCAGATTGAAATTAGATGCTGACAATGATCTCAGGTCAGTTTGGACCCCGGAGGACTATCACTTCATCCTTTGCGAAGGTGAATCTTACAAGTGCTACGATCTGGCTTCCGACTTCGAGGAGCAACATAATCTCTGTCCTTCGAAAGTCAGCAAGGAACAAATCGAGGCGGAAGTCACCGGGTTTGAATCGTCACTTGTCCGCTTTGTTGAAAAGCCTGAGGATTTGCGTATCACCAGAGAACAAAGGGTTGATCCCCGGCAGGAGCGCGCCATGCGTGCTTTGGGCTATGTCGGTGACTCACATCCGGACCTGTTGTCGCTGGCTGTTGACGAGCATCCCCATGTAATGGAACATCTCAAAACGGGCATCTTTTTCTTTTTCCGGGACTCCCTGAACGAGGCTGAGCGGGAAATACGTAAGACACTCGCCATGAATCCCACCAATCCAGTAGCGCGCAAATATCTCGGTGGTTTGCTGTTCAGGCAGGGCAGACACCAGGAAGCTGTCAGGGTCCTGCGGTCGATCATCGACCGGACGGATGTGGATGCCGAGGTGCGGATGCTTCTGGCTCAAAGCTTAGCAGCATTGGGTAAAAAGGAGGAAGCTCTCGAGCAGTTGCAAATAGTTTCCAGGATGCGGCTCAAAGCTCCGGATTCTTACTTCCAGGCTGCAGGAATGCTGATAGAAATGGGGGATTTCAAAACCGCGGATGTTTTTTCGATCAATCTGCTGAAAGAGCATCCTGATCAGCTCCAGGTGGTGCGCCAGTTAATCGGGCTGCATTGCCGTTATGAAAACTGGGATACCGCAAGGCGATTGCTTCTCCATGAGATAGCCAACACACCGAGTCCGGTAGCCTACCTCTTGTTAAGCCGGGTCCTGGCTGAAATGGGCAGACCGGATGAGGCCCGCCGGAATATCGAGAAAGCTCTCAGTATGGACAGATCGCCCAGGATTCGGGCCGAGGCGGAAAAACTGTTGAACAAGCTCTCGAATCAGTAGCAGACACGGTTTTTTCCACCTGCAAGCAGGCCTGGCTTCCTTATCTGAGAATT
>Ga0307380_10001708_pt1 | contig 31893 bp, 30 predicted proteins | sample UN3MG_FD_202239 | JGI IMG/M metagenome (GOLD analysis project Ga0307380, IMG submission 202239) | Soil microbial communities from Risofladan, Vaasa, Finland - UN-3 | ecosystem: Environmental > Terrestrial > Soil > Coastal area > Acid sulfate soil | place: Finland: Risofladan, Vaasa | collected...
GCCCTGCTGCTTATCTTCCGGCGATTTTGTCTGCATTTCATCCATAATCAATTCCCGTTCATCATCGTTCAGGCACATTCAGGCTGTTTGCACAAATTTTTGCATATTCTAACGATGCCCGCCCGGCGGCGCAAGGAAAATAGCTGTAGTTGTCTCGAAATTGGCTTTGTTTGGCTTTGAATTGGGTTTGTTTTCACCATCTGTCCGGTCGCGTTTATTCTCGTAATCCTTTGTAATAAAGAGATTTGCGTTAATTTGGCCTTAATAAAATTGGCTTTGTTTTTTCAAATCGCACTCTGTAAAACGTGCTGGAATCTATCTTTCAGCCTCCATTCTGTCCGTTTCCCGACCGACACGGGGCAACAGACGTCCGGCCACGCCACCGGAGTTGTCGGATTTCGGGTTTAGTATTTCGGATTTCCGGCCGAAGGCCGGCATATTGGCTTTGTTTTTTCAAATTCCTTTTCCTTATCTTGACGCTGTCCGCTGAACGCAGAACACTGAACGCTAATAAATTGGCTTTGTTTTTTCAAATTAGCCACGAATTAACACGAATAAACACCGAGAAATAGTCATTAACCGCAGATAAACGCTGATATACGCGGATTTTTTAAGTCGTATTGCGTACAGCGTATAGAATTCAGGAAATTCCGGCTCTTTTTCCTTTTACCTTTTTACTTCTATCATTCATCAGTCATCATTAATCATTTAGTTAAGTATTATACGAACCGTTTTACAAAAAGTCGAGAATATTTCAAAAAAATCTCCTTGAGAAGCAACTCGATTCTCGGAAGGAAAGGCAAATTGACCGCAGAGGTCGCATCCCTATGGGACAGGGAGGATACAAAGAAATAATCATTAATCAATAATCAATAATCATTCAGAAGAATGCACCCCTACTTCTTCTTTTTCTTCTTCTTCTTTCGTGCTACGGCCAGGGCGCGTTGGGCCCATTTGCCCAAAAGTTCCCGGTCTTCCAGAACATCGGCGGGGATTTCGTAATATGACATGATGTACGTTTTTGTCTTCTCGGGGAACGGATTGAAGGCCGACGATCCCGCCCTGACGAAACCCTCTCGATTCGAGTCATCAACCTTCAGATACGCGACATCGTCAGCGATGAGTCCGAACATCGCCCCATCACAATAAAGCCCGGCCCCGCCGAACATCTTGCGAGCCGAAACCTCGCCCCAGCCCGCAAGCTGGTCGATAACATAATCGACGAATTCGTCTGAAACAGCCATCAGTCCTGTTCCTCTGCGTTTGTAATCAGGGTTGGAATGAAGAATCCTTCATAGAATGAAGGCAGACATTCGAATCCACATTCCGGGATCACAGGATTGCAATCCAAATCAAAAGCCGAACGGCTGTTCATAGTCCTATCCTTTCATTCCTGCATCTCTGAAGCTCGCTAACCCCTCAAGCTGGCGGGACAATCTGTAAAGTAGGCTGTTCACACCAGTTAATATCTAATCTAACAAAGTCTGTGCGGGAGCGCAAGAAAAAAGTTGGTTGGGATTGAAAAATTCTTGAGGGCCTTCTTAGGCAATCATAAAATCCTTGAATTGCTTAATCGCCTCGTCCATACTAATAGAAGCATTTTCAAACAAGACAAGATGCAATTTATAATCGCCGTCTTGAATAAAGTCTGCATTGCAACTGCCCTTGAAGCCTCCACTTTTCCAATCGAGTTTCTCCCATTTAGGAACAAACTCACGAATTTGCTCTGGGGTGACTTCCTTCATGTTCAAACTAAAAAATCTATCGTCCTCTTGGCGGTCTGTGCGACATATCCGGATTTTTAATAGGATTTTTAATAGGGACGGACCCTATTGATTTTTAATAGGGACGGACCCTATTTATTACTGGTCGGCCACGAGGCAGAGGCCGAAGTCGTCGGCCCAGAAGCGTTTCCAGCTTTGCTACGAACTTATCACTGCCTAACGGCCGCCCTCGACTGGTGCACAGACGAAGCCGAGCGAGCTGTTTTTGATCATCGTCCCGAGTCAGCAGATCGCGCCAGTGAGCCGCATCCATCTGCTTCTGCCAGCCGGACAAGTCAAGAAGCCCTGCCGGATCGTCCAAGCCACAGTGTCCCGCAGCACTGCTCCATTGCCAGCGCCATGCCTTACGGCACAAGCGCGCCCGCACAGGATTGCGCTCGATATAAACCAGAGCTCGCCAGCGATGCATCTCGTCCAGAGCACACGAAAAGAACCGATCCTGCCACAGGTGGCCACTGCGTCCGTGGAGCCGATTGACGTACTGAGCGTATAGCTGATTAGTACGTTTCAATGCCTTAGCCAGCGAGTCCTGGCTGTCCGGCGTGACAACAAGGTGGATGTGATTGGTCATCAGACAGTAGCCATCCACGGCCAGATCGAAACGTTCCGCCGCCTCAGCCAAAAGTGCAAGAAACACTCGCCGGTCATCATCTACGAAGAAAACATCCTGGCGGTTATTGCCCCGCTGAGTAACATGATGAGCACAACCTTCGATAACAACTCGTGAACTTCTCGGCATGATAGCAAAATAACCGAATATGCACTCAATGTCAATAAAAATAATAGGGTCCGTCCCTATTTATACTTGGTGTCAACATACCCATAACCCCACCTGTAGCTACCTCGAAGCCGGCTGTCAAACAACAGGTGCCATGACGAATATATTCATGTTCAATTAAGGCGATTGAACCGGTTTTGCCTTGGATCATGGGATGCTTACGCTGCAAAGCCTGAATGGAGGTTTTCTCGTCGACCGAAAGCACGATTTCGCCTTCCTGGTACATTGCAAGGGCCTCTAAATACAGCTTGACCACATCCTGCATCTTAATATCAAAGTCCGGATCAGAGCTGTTGAGCCAATAGTGCCAGCGGTGAGGCTTGATCGCCATCTGATCCAGCAACCGCCAAATCGTTGCAGAACAGATCGAGTCAACGATACCATTTTGGACCACTGCTCGACTCAGATCAGTCACGCTCCAATGTGTGATTGGATGGCCCTGCTGCTGTGGCGGCTGGGTTGCCAAAGCTACTATGCTATGTTGCTGCTGAGGGGGAAAAAGTCGGCGGCCTACCTGGTCGTGGTCTATCCTGTAAGCCGTCGATACCTTGTTGTTCATAGCGTCTTCGCCAGCGCAGCACAGTGTCCACAGAAGTGTTGAGGCAACGTTTGATTTGCCGATGAGGTAGTCCATTGGCACAGTAAAGGATAATGCGTGCACGGAGTACCGAACGCTGCGCCAAAGTGCGTTTTCGAACCATGGCCTCCAGAGTTTCTCGGTCTCCCCGGCATAGCTGTAGTGGTGGTGCAGGTGGAAATGGCATGATAAGACCTCCGTGTTTTCATAACCGAGTTCCTTACTATTTCTTACCATTACCATTATCGACCCATTTGTTGTAAATCTTTACATAGTCGCATTATTTATGAAATGCGGTACTAGTATATCTAGTGTCTCATAAATAGTTGACTGTCCCTAATATCTTCTTTGAAGTGCCTGTGTTTACGAAGATAAGAGGTGAATGCCTCGAAGACCTTCAAGACTTGTTCATCGAGCGTGAATATGTCATTCTTCTTCTCAACAACTCTAGCTTTTAATAACTCTCTAGCCACAACTCTATCGCCAACTCTATCGCCAAAATGATGAGACGACATAAGATAACGCAATTCCATATACTCTTTTGCAAGACACTCTGTTGAGTCAAGTTCTTCCTCTTCCTTTTGTATTGCCTTGCATACTTTATCCAGCCTATCTTTGCTCAAGAGCCGTTCTATTCTTCGCAGATATATCGTTCCTTCGCTCACGTAATTATTGAAAAGGAATTCAGCATTTTCACTGATTTTGACTTGAACCGCTTTTCTAAAGTCTACGGATATCTTCTTACGATTCTTCTTTTCCCGCCAATCTGAAATCAAAGCAATAGGAAGGATGATGCATATTATTAGGATTATGAATGCACAGATGTAACCAACAATCCTGATAAGTTGTATTCCAAGATTCCCTTTAAATGCACGGGACCATATAGAGACTTTGCCCATCTCACGAAAGGGCTCTGCTAACCTAAACTGTCTGACTCCTGCGATCTTGCCAATCGGATAAACTTCAGGTTGTTCGTCATCAGGATGAAGTATAAGTAGTTTAATAATGAAGAAGTCATCCGTTTCAAGGATTACGTTTGAGAATGTGAGCTTCTGATCTGATATGAGATTCGGGTCAAGGTGCTTTTTAAGATAATCATTACTTGTTTCAATCAATTCTGGAGCCTTAATTATCTTACCTTCTGTCAGAGCAAGTCCAAATGGGTCTTTGGAATCGTAGTATCCTTTGAGGATGTTCCTCGATCCATCGTTCTGTATCCTCAACGTCATTACGCTCAGGGATTGACTAGATTTTCTTATATCTACCCCCTCATATAATATATCGAGTTCTTTGATTTCCTCTTTGACATCAAGGACGCGTGCATTAACCAAGATGTCAAATCTTACAGATGGGTGATCGTCTTTAAAGAATAATTGGTATATGGTCAGGCCCCCGACAACACAAGCTATTAAGACACCAAGGAAACTCCAGGCAAACTTTCGATCAATCTGAGCTACTTTCTCCCACCATCGCATATGCTCTTATCTCCTGAATAAATGCAATTTATAATCTCCGACTAGTAATAAAATATGCTTTGCATACGCACATTTCCTCATGAATTAGACATGACTATACAATACACGAATAAACTGGTCTCTTCAAGTTGAATTAGGGACCTGATGGCAAAATAAAAGCCTTGGTCGTGGCTAAATACCGAACCTTAATCGGGAAAAACAGCAAGAATGCTCTTTCTTGGGTGAAGTTTAAACAAGAATGGCGGTAATTCTATTGATCTTTCAGTTTTTGACATCAAGTGCTAAGATACAGCGTTGACTGTGTAACAATAGGAAATTATCTGCAATGAAGGGAGCATTGATATGGGTGCTTTAATTTATGTGGTTCTAATGATTTTGTACTTCGCTGTTTTAGTTTACCTGATCTGGTTGTTTAGTCGGCTTGTCCGCGCGGTTGAGACAATCGCCAGGAAAATCGAAGGTTCTTCCAAAATCTGACCTCCCTGGTAAGCTGAATTATACTCTCAGGAAACAGCCCGTACGCAATCTTTGTACCGGTTTTCAGGGCCTCCAATGAGCAGTCGGGGGAGTATTGCTTTTTCTGAGGCAGGGCCAACCATATAGAAACGTTGACATTAACTCTGCGGCAGCTTATTTTCTAACAAAGGTGCCGGATATTATTATGTTCAATGCAAGTGGAAAAAAGGAGAGAGACTATGGATATTGTTGCCGTCAAAACTTTTTTCATGTGGTGCTCGATTATCAATGGAGCGTTACTGATTTTCTCGTTCCTGATCTGTGCCTTCGCCGGTGATTTGGTCTATAAAATGCACAGCAAATTGTTCCCGATCTCCAGAGAAGCGTTCAATGTAGCAATCTACTGCTTCATTGGATTATATAAGATTTTCTTTTGGGTGTTCAATCTTGTCCCCTACATTGCATGCGCTATAGCAAGATGAGGGAAAATTGTCTACCGGAAAATCTGGTCACACCCCGATCCGACACAAGACACCTCTGTGGAGAATACTTGAATCAGGAAGACAGATTTGGTATTCTGAGTGATACTATGGATAAACTTAAATGCGAAATGTTTGATAGAGCTATGATATGGCAAAATAAGGAAAAGACGAACCGGAGCAAGCAATGTTAAAGAGAGCGACTTTTGTTTTAGCAATCCTGAGTCTGATGACGATTGTTTCACCATCGATTGGGGCCTCTGATCGCCCGCAAAACATAATATTATTCGGTTGGGACGGGGCACAGCGGGACCATGTGACCGAATGTCTCAACCGCAAGGAACTGCCCAATTTGCAGAAGCTGATCGACGAAGGGACTTTCGTCGAGATTGACATTGAGGGCAAAACCGACACGAAGGCCGGATGGTCCCAGATTCTTAGCGGCTATTATCCGGAGGTGACCGGCGTTTACAGTAACAGCCAGTATCAGCCGATTCCGAAGGGCCTGAGCATCTTCGAGAGGCTGGAAACACATTTCGGCCCCGATAAGTTTGTCACCGTTGCGGTTATCGGCAAGTCGGGCAACGTCGGCGCTGCTGCGCCCAAAAAGACCAAAGTTACTGAGGAAAACCAGAATTCACAGGCAGGTGAAACAAATGCAGGAAGAAGGGAAGCTGCCGGCAGTCAGGCCAAACAGGCCAAAACCAGGAAAAAGAGACAGCCGCAGGGCAGCTTCGTGATTGACAAAGGCGTAAGATATCGCGTGATCCCCGGGCAACCTTACTACATCTCTAAGAATAGTATGGATCTGTTCGAGAATGGCTTGAAGAAGGATGAAAAGGTTGGCGCGCGTGCGATCGAACTGCTTGAGAAGTACAAAGACAAACCCTTTTTTTTCTTCGTCCATTTTGCCGAGGTCGATCACGCCGGGCATAAGCACGGAGAGAACTCCAAAGAATATAACGATGCTCTGATTTCGAACGACCTCTGGACCGGCAAGATCATGGCCAAAGTAAGAGAGTTGGGGCTGGCTGATAAGACGGAGTTCTACGTCACCGCGGATCATGGGTTCAACGAGGACGAAAAGGGGCACAGTTTTGCGCCCTATGTATTCCTGGCTACCAACAATAAGAAGGTCAACCGTAACGGCCGGCGTCAGGACGTGGCCCCGACTATCATGGAGGCTTTCGGCCTGAACCTGAGCGGACTCAAGCCGGAATTGGACGGTGTCTCAATGACCAGGCCGGACAATCGCACGCCGGCGAAGATCGCACCCAAAACCGGCAAACCAGATGTTCTCTATGTGCCAACGCCTCAGGAAGTAGTGGATAAGATGCTGGAGATAGCGAAAGTCACGAAGGACGATTTGCTCTATGACCTGGGATGTGGGGACGGCCGGTTTGTAGTGACCGCAGCAAAGAAGTACGGCTGCAGGGCAGTCGGTTACGACATAAGCCCCAGGCGTGTGAGAGAGTCGCTGGAGAATGTGAAGAAAAACAATGTCGGGCACCTCGTTCGAATCGAACAAAAGGATATTTTTACCCTCGACCTCAGTAAGGCGGACGTAATCACACTCTTCTTGCTGCCGAGTCTGAACGTAAAGCTCATCCCCCAACTGGACAAGCTCAAGCCCGGCTCGCGGATTGTCTCGTACAGATTCGGAATGAGAGGAGTCATGCCGGATCAGACGGTCAATTTCACTTCTCCCGGGGACAAGTCTAAACACACATTCTATCTGTGGACGACGCCACTGAACAAGGTGTGGATGTGGAAAAACGGGTCACCTCCCGCCAATACCGACCGGCGTTAACATTCGCATCATGTGCAATCAGGCATTCCGCTAATCCCAATATGATCCTTGAACAGTAAGCCCAATTCGATATGTACAATGATAGACAGGTTTTTCCGATTACAATCTTCTTTTCATTCAGCTACCGGACTGTTTTCACAGGAATGATATCGAGCATCGGGGCTGTAACGAAGTGCTGCCGACATGCTCCTCCCGGACATGTCAATAATCAATTATCATTTATCAATAATCAATGAGAACTGCCCGAGACTGGAGTCGAACCAGCACGACCCTAAGGTCACTAGCCCCTCAAGCTAGCGCGTCTGCCTATTCCGCCACCCGGGCGCTCTTGATTTACTATTGATTATTGATTATTGATTAATGATTGTCAATCACCAATTTTATAGATTTAAAATTGGATTTGTACTAAGTGCCTTTTTGGTTGTTCCAGAGCAGGACCTGAAGGCGCTGGCTAAATGCGCAGCCGGTCCGCTTGCAGAGTTCGGCTACCATTGGTGATTTGGCTAAGAGTTCTTGCCGGGTAGCAGCCTGGGGCATCAACATTATCTTTTCCCGGTCGGCGTTTCCGAGTTTTTTTAGGGTTTCTTCTATCTCCGGCAGATCAGCCTCGGAATCGACGACGAATTTGAGCTGATAGTTGTAATTGTCAATCAGTTCTTCAAGAACAGCGAGATCGAGCTTCGAGTTCTTGTGAATCGCGGCTAATTTTGCCTCGTCCGACACCGAATTGCTCAATTTGGGGCTGATACTCATCAGGTCGCAGGGCATATCCGGGATATAAGCTATGCCGGCGGTTTCAATTGTTATGTGTTTGCCGGCGGTTTTCAGCGCCCGGACCAACTGCGGCAAATCCGGATCGACCATCGGCTCGCCGCCGGTTATCACTATGGATTTGCAGGGCCATTGTTGAACAGTAAGGACAATTTTATCTATGCTATACTGCCGCCCAGCTTCTTTTGACCAGGCGTATTTCGTATCGCACCATCGGCAGCGCAGAGGACAGCCGGCCAGGCGGACGAACACGCTGGGAACGCCGGCCAGGAATCCTTCGCCCTGCAGAGAATAGAAAATCTCGTTAATTCTCATTGTATGTCGTATGTCGGATTTGGTTATTCGATATTCTCTTTTTGATATTCAATCGGGTCTTCGAGTCCAGCCTCGGCGAAGCCTTTTAATCTCAACCGGCAGGAGTCGCATCGGCCGCAGCTTCTGCCCTGCCGGTCCGGATCGTAGCAACTGTGGGTCAGGGAATAATCGACGCCGAGCTTCGAGCCGGCCTGGATTATCCGGGCTTTTGTCATATCTATAATCGGGGCGTGGATGCGGTATCGGCCCCTGCCTTCTACGGCGGCTGCGGTGGCGAGGTTGGCTGTCTTCTCGAAAGCGGCGATAAACTCGGCCCGGCAGTCGGGATAGCCGCTGTAATCGGTGGAATTGACGCCGATAAAGATATCGAACGCACCCAGCACCTCGGCCCAGGCGAGGGCGTAGCTCAGGAATATCGTGTTTCGGGCAGGGACGTAAGTTACCGGGATTTGGGTCGAGCCGTCCAGGCCGGCCCTGTCCTTAGGCACGTCAATGGCCTCATCGGTCAGGGCGGAACCGTCGAACGCGGCCAGGTCGATTTCGATAATACGATGTTCAGCCGCTCCGAGGGATTCGGCGACCTTTTTCGCGGCCTCGATTTCCCGTTTATGCCGCTGGCCATAGGCAAAAGTCAAAGCACAGCACTGGAAACCGTCGCTTCGTGCGACGGCCAAAGTCGTGGCCGAATCCAGGCCTCCGCTCAGCAAAACTACAGCTTTTTTATCTGCCACAAGTCGGCTCCCGCCAATCTGTAAGTTGTCGTCAGACGGTTGGGTGGCAGCCTCAAAGCCAAAGTACATGTTTAGCCGGCCTGAAGGCATTCGCGACCATCCCCAAGCTTGAACCCCGCCTTGCGGTGGTCCAAGCTTGAGGCTGCCACCCTTGGTATCAAATCAAATTTGACAAACTATTAGCTACTCGGAAAGTATCTCGATACCGTTGATCTCGGGATTCTGTATATTCAGGGTAAATCCGATAGCCAACTGGCCATTAGTTACAGTCACATCTTCGATTTTCTTAACCGCGGGCTTCTGATAACCGCCTGCTTGCTTAAAGGGATCGAAGTCCTTGAGGACGGTCTGGTCGTTAATGGTCACAGAGAAAATCCGTTCGCCTTCTGCCGTTATTCCGTCGTACGTTTCGGCAAAATGCAGCCGGACGGTATATTTGCCGTTGGGGACGGTGAATTTATATCCCTCCATGCTGTAGCGTTCGGTCTCGTAAATCTTTGGCGAATCGGTACCTGCAATGCCCAAATCGCCGCGGTCAACGGTCAGGCCATCGACGGCACCCCATTTCCCGCCGGGTTCCATGCCCTGGTCGGCAAGCCATGTGTTACCTGCCTTGTCGGTGTAAGGTTCGGTGGCTCCGCAATTAATCCGGAGCGTCAATTTGGTGCTTTCGACCTTTTGGACCTCTTTGACTTCTTCGGCCGCTTTAACCGCTTCGACCTCTTCTGGCTTGCTGACTTCCTGGGTTTCCCGGGCCACTTTTGTCTCTATAGTGCCTTCGTTCTCCTGGACCTGACTCTGCGTATTACAACCCGACAGAGCGAAAAGGACTGTCCCAACCAGCAAAACTGCAACAACGAATCTTTTTGTCATTTCCTGATTCCTTTCAAACATTTAACAACTCGTAACGGGATTTATTGATATCAACAGCACCCTGCTAAATCCTGGTGCCTTCGGAAAGTCAAATATACCTGAGCTTCCGACTCGATGCAATACTTTTGGCCCGTTTTTTACAATCTTTGTGCCGGGGGAGATTTTCATCATTTCTTATATTGATTATTGCTTGTCCCGGAGCAATCTCTCGATTATACTATAGCACGAAGTTTTATAAGGGCGGTTAAAAAGAATAATGGGCGAGCAGGTAGAAATAGAATTGTTCGATAATCCCCGTCCCGGGCGGGATTATCGTATAACGATCAGATGTCCCGAATTTACGAGCGTTTGTCCTCGAACGGGCCAGCCTGATTTCGGCGAGATTGTCATCGAATACTGTCCCGATAATTTATGCATAGAGCTCAAGAGCCTGAAATTATACATGCAAAGTTACCGGAGCAAGGGGATTTTTTACGAGGCCCTAACGAACGATATACTGGATGATCTGACCGGTCTATGCAAACCTCGCTGGATGAAGGTTACTTCCCGGTTTACACCTCGCGGCGGAATAACCACCGAGGTAGTCGCAGAATACCAAGCGAAGAAATAGATAGCGTATAAGCAATGATTTACCGAAAACTGACGTCTAAAAACCAATAATAGAGGTGATACAATGGCGATAATATTTCATTGCGAGCATTGTGGCAAAAAGATCGAAGCGGCCGACGCGGCCGGCGGCAAATGGGGTAAATGCCCGTCATGTCACAATAAACTATATGTCCCCAGCATGGACACCGGCGAAGAGCTGAAGCTGGCGCCAATAGATGAGACCGATGTGGAAAGAGAGCACCGGCTAATGGCCGAGACACACAGGCTTACACAAGACATTCTGAAAGAAAGAGAAATTCCGGACGGACCCCCTCCGCCTGCCGGGGCAGTATATCAGATGGGCGACAGGGAGTTGACACAAAACATAATCATGTATCTCCGGCAAATGCTAAACGGTGAATTGGACGAAGCAGAGAGGACCGCCGCTTTGATCGCTCCTTTTGGTCATCGGACAGTGGCAATTATTGACCGAATAGCACTTAGCGAAATACCCGAACCGGAACTGGCCGATATTCCTCCGCAGGTACTTGCAGGCTCGATAAGAACCTTGCGAGATATAATAGGCTGACCCGGATAACATTCCCGAAGCCGGCTAAACGCGTCCTAAAAAATCCCTTCATTCTACAACTCTCGCAGCATTTTTTCGGTCCAGACAAAACGAGGGGCCAAAGAGACTCTTAAAATTTGGCTGTAATGGTCTCATTTCTTATATTTTACGTAGATATAATAAGAAACAACCTGATCGAACCTCAGATTAAACTTGGAGGGAAATTTACTATGACCAGAGAGACAACAGCAGTGCACGTCACCCATGAGACGGTGGGTAAGGTCGGCGGTATCGGTGCAGTTCTGCACGGATTCTTCACCAGCAAACCCTATCTTGATACAGTAGAACGCTCAATACTCATCGGCCCGCTGTTCACCACTGAAGGTTCCGCATTGGAACGACTCGGCGAGAATAGTGAGGTGCTCTACTCGTCTATCGATGAATTTGTAAACACGGGGTACGCTCCGGCCTTCCATAAGATCGAAAATTTCTACAATGCAGGCATAGTTTACGGCAGACGTACTTTTGTTGACGAGCAGACGGGTATAATAAGCTCGCCTGAGGTTGTCCTGGTCGATGTAAGACATATAGATAAGGGTCCGATCAACGAATTCAAGAGGCGGTTGTTCGAGGAGTTCGGCGTCCGCAGTAATTTATTCGAGAACCTGTGGGAGTTCGAGCAATATGTCAGATTGGCCCCCGTGGCAATTGCCGTGCTCAAAGCAATCGGCGCCGCCGAGGATTCGACCATAATTATCTCACACGAGTTTATGGGAATGCCGACCGCATTGGCGGCTATTCTTGAGCCTGCGTGTAACTTTAAAACGGTTTTTCACGCTCATGAAGTGGCCCCTATGCGACGCATTGTAGAAGAGCATCCCGGGCACGATACGATGTTTTATAATGTCATCAAACAGGCCCACAGCGACGGACTTTACGTAAACGAAGTGTTCGGCGATCAGGGTACCTATTTCAAGCACTCTCTCGTGGAGGCCTCAAAATACTGTGACCGTATATGCGCGGTCGGTGATTATGTCGTCGATGAATTGCGCTTCCTGGCGCCGGAGTTCGAAACCGCCGAGATCGATATAGTATATAACGGCATCCCTGCATACCAAATCAGTCTTGCCGAGAAGCTTGCGTCGAGAGAAAAACTGCAGCGATATTGTGAGAACCTTTTGGGCTATAAACCGGATTATATTTTCACACACGTCACAAGGCTCGTTCGGAGCAAAGGAATGTGGCGTGATTTGCGCGTTCTTGAACACATCGAACGGGAGTTCAGGACGCAGGGGAAAACGGGAGTGCTTTTTGTCCTTTCGACGGAAGTATCACAGCGCCGCAGCAAGGATATTCACGATATGGAGTCTACATATAATTGGCCCGTGGCTCATCGTGAAGGCTGGCCGGACTTGTCCGGCGGGGAGGCAAATTACTATACGGCAGTGCAGCAGTTCAACGCCAGAAGCAGGAATTTGAAAATAGTGTTCATCAATCAGTTTGGCTTTGACCCTAAAAAATGCGGCCAAAGGATGCCTCATGATATGGAATTTATGGACATCCGCAAGGGAACCGATGTCGAATTTGGCCAGAGCATTTATGAGCCGTTCGGGATAGCCCAGCTTGAGCCGCTGACTTTCGGTGGTATATGCGTATTCAGCAGTGTCTGCGGCTGTTTAGGTTTCCTTCGGGACGTAACCGGCCCGGAAAACGTCAAGAATGTAATTGTCGCCGACTATACCGACCTCGAAATCCGGAGCAATGCCGACATCGAAGACCTGATGCAAATCGACCGGTCGATGCGTGACCGGATAGAAGCAAGTCAGAGCGAAAAGGTCGCAATGCAGATATGCTCACGTTTGCCAAAAGACGAGTCCGAGATTGAAAGCATGCTTAAAACCGGCTACGAGCTTGCAAAAAATATGAGCTGGGACGTGGTGGTGAAAGACTACCTGCTGAGCAGCATACAAAAGATTCCGGATAAAGTCAGTCTCTCGTGAGTTATACCCGGCCTCTCGCATTACGCCGATGCGTGCCGGGTTTGCAGACGCTGAATTTACACTCCTTGTGTTTGCAGGGATTTGTATAAAGTCCTTGCAAAATCAACTGCTCTCGTGCTATAATTATATCAGCTTGAGATGTAGAGGCGGGCCGGAATTGCCGCATTAATTCTTCATCTGTATAACTCGGTTCGAGTTCATAGCATCACAGTCCGGACGTTCTCAAGCGGCTGTTGCCAATAGATACAGGATAAATCATGGAGAGCAGGTAAATGAAAAAGACGGTATTTTCAAGTCTTGCTCTGCTCTTATTTTCAACGGCGTTAACACCGGCGGTAATTGACTCAGCCCCCTGCCGCTGCGTTCCGGATGAGATAATTGTAAAATTTCGCGGGCCGGCCGCCGACACAATCGAAAAACAGCTACAGTTTCGGAACTCGGCAGGTGTCCCGAACTTCTCGCCCTTGTCATCTCATTTGGCTCAGTTGAATGCAAAATACAGGGTGAACCGGATCAAACCTCTTTTAAAGAACTTTCGAAAAAGACAACAGCAGCTCGAATCACTCAGGGAAGAAAACGGCAAATTCCCGGCACAAAAACACAAACGCATCCTCGAAAGACTCAAGCGCGTTCCTGCAACCACAAAGGTCCCCGACCTCGGCAGGATATACAAGATTCAGCTTGACTGCGAATCCCGGCAATCACTTGAAGAAGCTCTTGCGGAGTATCGAAGCAATCCTTACGTTGAATATGCGGAGTTAAACTACATTGTTTCGGCAAATTCGATACCGAATGACCCACTGTATGCCGACCAATGGTCTCTGAGCAAGATAACTGCTCAGGAAGCCTGGGACATATACACTGGAAGCTCACAGACGGTTGTCGCTGTTTTGGATACGGGCGTGGACTATAACCACAGAGATTTACGGGACAACATGTGGGTCAATGAAGCCGAACTTAACGGGGCCGAAGGAATAGATGACGACGATAACGGCTATGTTGACGATATATATGGCTATAACTTCATTTATAACAACGGCGATCCTATCGATGATTATGGTCATGGAACTTATTGTTCCGGCATCATCGCGGCCAGGGGTGATAACGATTTCGATATGACGGGGATTTGCTGGAATACAAGAATAATGGCTCTTAAGTTTATGGGCTTGTTCGGAGATGGAAGCACATCCGATGCGGTACTTGCTGTTTATTACGCCGTGGAAAATGGAGCCGATATTATTTCCAATAGTTGGAGTACGCCAAATGAGTCCCTTTTACTCAAAGATGCAGTTGATTACGCTTACAGCCGGGGCGTAATAATAGTCGCGTCCGCCGGCAATGATGATTCGGACTTACCTCAGTATCCCGCTTGCTACAAAAACGTGATTTCCGTTGCGGCAACTGATTCGGACGATAAAAGATGGCCGTATTCAAATTATGGCGACTGTGTGGATATAGCCGCTCCCGGGGTAGATGTTTTATCGCTAAGCGCAGATGGAACTTCGATTGGCACATCCAACAGCGGATACACGACTAACTTATCAGGAACGTCAACGGCCTGTCCCCATATCGCAGGTGCTTGTGCTCTTTTACTTTCAGCTAATCCATTGATGACGTACGATCAGGTTTATAACGTACTGACGAGAACGGCAGATCCGATTTCACCCGGAATCTGCCTTTCGAATGGGAGGGTAAACCTTTCGGGAGCAATGCATGCCGTCGTTCCCTCGCGAGGGTATATCAGTTTCGATAGTGACTATTATGCCCGTCCCGGCGTGGTGGGCATGCTTCTGGCGGATTGGGACCTTAAGGGTAAGGGCGGCCAGGAAGCGACCGTAATGACAAGCAGGGGTGATTTGGAAAAAATTGTTCTGGACGAAACAACTTCCGTCTTTGGCGTTTTCACCGGGAGCATTTCGACCGGCTCCGGAGAACCCGACAGAGAAGATGGAATTGTCCAGGTTTCCTCTGATGAGGTAATTACGGCAATATATTTCGATGCCGATGACGGTACCGGCAATCCCGCCGCAACCATGGACAGTGCTATTATAGATTCTGAGACACCTGTGCTTTTGAGTATCCGGGTGGAAACGCAAGGCTATGTGGCAAGTATAGCGTTTACGACCGACGAACCAACTAAGGCCCAGGTTCGTTGTGGTCTCGCATGTGGCGGGCCATATACCTTTGCACGGGAAGATGTTATAATAGCCAAAGATCATACCATCAGGCTCCGGCCCCTCTCTATAAACACTGATTACTATTTTGTCATAGACCTGGTCGATGCAGTGGGCAACAAGGTCACGGCGGACAACAATGGTCTGTGCTATTCGTTCACTACATCGGCGGAATTTCCCGGTTATCGGGTACCGGGCGTCTATCCCACAATTCAGGCTGCGATAGACGACGCCTCGGATGGTGATACTATATGGATTGCTGACGGGCAATATTCCGGAGAAGGAAACTTCGATATCGACTTCAAAGGAAAGGCTGTCACAGTAAAAAGCGAAAACGGTCCGCAAAACTGTATTATCGACTGTCAGTTCAAGGGGCACGGCTTCGATTTCCACAACGGCGAAGATGAAAACTCCGTTCTCGACGGCATTAAAATTACTAATGGATCTGCCGGCGGATTCGGTGGCGGTATCAGATGTACAGCGAGCAGTCCTGCGATAATCAATTGTATCATCACGGGAAACACTGCCGGAGAGTACGGCGGCGGCATGTGTAACTCTTATAACAGCTCACCGATACTGACCAACTGCACGTTCAGCGAAAACTCGGCCGAATCCAAGCTTTCCGCCCTCGGCAGCGGCGGCGGAATGTCTAACCTGGTTAACAGCAATCCGGTACTTACCAATTGCACTTTCAGCGGGAACTTTGCCAACCACAGCGGGGCCGGCATATACAACTCCGAGAATAGCGGCCCGGCTTTAACTAAGTGCACTTTCACTGCAAATACTGCCAGACATGGCGGCGGTATGTATAATTGTTACGATAGCAAACCGAGCCTGAAAAATTGCACATTCAGTGGTAACTTAGCTGAGTACGGCGGTGCTGTCAAAAACAGCGAGGCAACCTCGTCTTTGGTGAACTGCACATTACATGGCAATTCGGCGGAAATGGGCGGCGGAATATGGAATGGATGGGGCGGCAGCGCCGAATTGGCCAACTCCATTCTCTGGGATAACAGCGATAGCGGCGGTATGAATGAATCCGCGCAGATTAACGATGCGCGCGGCAGCAGGATATCGGTCATAAATTATTGCTGTATAAAGGGTTGGACCGGAAAACTCGGGGGGATTGGAAACATCGGTACCGACCCGCTCTTTGTCGCCCCGGAAGACGGCGGCTACCATTTGAAGAGTGCAGGCTGGCGGTGGGATATCGAGCGCCGGCGCTGGCACTACGATGAAATAACCAGCCCATGTATCGACGCAGGCAATCCCGGCTCGCCATTGGATGGCGAATTACTGAATACACCGGATGGCCCATCTAATTTGTGGGCAAGCAACCTGCGCATCAATATGGGCTGCTACGGCGGCACAGCCGAGGCCAGTATACCTCCCCATGGCTGGAGTTTGCTGGCGGATATAAATAATGATGGGCTTGTCAACTCAAAGGATTTTGCCTTTCAGGTTCGATCCTGGATGAAAACTGAAAGCCGGCAGCCCGGCGACCTGGATCGAAATGGTATAGTAAATACGGCAGACATTGCCCTGCTGACGGAAGATTGGCTCAAATACGTAAAACCACCTGTTGTAAAGATAATAAAGCCGCAGAATGACGAGGTGTTTGTCATGCAGCCGGCCGAAATTATAATCGAAGCTGAGGCATGGGGTATTAGCGGGTCAGTGGTGAAAGTGGAGTTTTTTGTAAACGGCAGGAAAATCGATGAGGATAATGACGGTTCCGATGGTTGGGTTACTAACTTCAGACAGAACGCAAGAGGACTCTATAGTCTCACGGCAACGGCGACAGACAGCCGTGGGATAACTGCGACCTCATCCCCGGTAGAAATCACAATTACCCCGCCACAGTAAATTTATTGAATCAAAAATTCCTTGACCGGTTGTCGAAGTGTGGTTAGACTATCCGTCCGTGAGCATAATTGGGGACAAACCAATAATAGGTATTTTGGGTGGAATCGGCTCCGGCAAGAGTACCGTTGCGGCTGAATTTGCCAAATTGGGATGCAAGGTAATTGATGCCGACAGGATCGCCCACGAGCTGCTCGATAGTAAAAGTGTTAAAAAAAAAATAGTCGGGCTTTTTGGCGAAGCTGTATTAGATTCTTCGGGAAGAATCGAACATAAGAAACTTGCCGGCGTAGTATTTGCTTCCGGCGATAAGCTTGCATCTTTGAACGGGGTAATTCATCCTCTTGTCCTTGTGCGTGCTGAAGAGCTTATAGAGCAATATAATCAACAAAATCAAGTCAACGCAATCGTGCTGGATATGCCATTATTGGTGGAAATTGGCTGGAACCGGCGATGCGACAGGCTTATTTTTGTCGATTGCGAGCAAAAAATAAGGGCAGAAAGGGCAAAAAAAAGGGGTTTTGGCAAAAATCAGATTAAAATTCGAGAAAATTTTCAGATTTCTCTGGACAACAAGGCAAGCCTCGCCGATAATACGATAGAAAACAATTCTGACTTCTCGGCATTGGTCAGACAGGTCGCTGATATTTTCTCTGATATAATGGGTAAGCGGGGTTTTTGACAGTCCACTCGATTTTGGTATTACCCGTTTTTAAAATATAGGTTTTATTTCTACTATTCAATGTTCAAATCTTATTGAATTCCTACGGGAAGGTTATTCTGTGGAAGGATGCCTCAAACACTTTCTTTTAGTGGGACGAGATTCACAGGAGTAACAAAACAAGTTTTACGAATGGAAAAGGAGTCATGATGGCTAAGGCTGTAAAAGGCACAACCAAAAAACGCAAGAGCAAAAAGAAAAAGGCAGTTGCTGAAAAACAAACTGTCACCGAGCAGGAGGAACAAACGCCGCAAGAGAATGAGGCCTCTGCCGCTACGGCTACAGCTACGGCTGAGGAGCCTGTCGCTGTAGATGCCGAAGACGAAGCCCAGAAAGCTAAGAGGGCTGAAGAAGAATCCACTCATGCCAAATACGAACGGATTAAAAAAGGTAACTTGTATTTGACGGATTTGCAGAAACTGACCGTCGCGGAGCTGCATGATCTTGCAAAGAAAGAAGGTATCACAGAATACAGCGCGCTGAAAAAGCAGGATTTGATTTTCAGAATTCTCAAGGAGCGTATTAACCAGAGCGGGCTAATGTACGGCGAAGGTGTGCTGGAAGTGCTGCCGGACGGTTACGGATTTCTGCGAAATCAGGATTATAACTATTTATCTTCTTCGGACGACATCTATGTTTCCCCGTCTCAAATCAGACGCTTCGGTCTGCGGACCGGAAATATAGTATCAGGTCAGATCAGACCGCCGAAGGACTCGGAGAAGTACTTTGCTTTGTTGCGTGTCGAAGCTATTAACTTCGAAGATCCTGACAATCTTGCTGAAAAGATTGTCTTCAGCGACTTGACGCCGTTGCATCCTGAGTCGCGTTTTATACTCGAAACCACGGCCGAAGAGTTAAATATGCGAATCATCGATTTGGTAACCCCTGTGGGCAGAGGTCAGCGCGGCCTGATAGTTGCTCCACCGCGAACCGGTAAAACAATCCTGCTGCAAAAAATTGCTAACGCACTGAGCACAAATCATCCTGATGTGAAATTGATAGTGCTGCTCATTGACGAACGGCCGGAAGAAGTTACCGAAATGGAGAGGAAGACCGCTGATGACGTTGAGGTCATAAGCTCGACTTTCGATGAACCGGCCTCACGTCATTGTCAGGTAGCGGAAGTCGTAATCGAAAAAGCAAAGCGACTTATCGAATACGGCACAGATGTTGTAATCCTGCTGGACTCAATAACGCGCCTTGCACGTGCTTATAATACCGAGATGCCGCACTCGGGCAGAATTCTTACCGGTGGTGTCGACGCGGGCGCGATGCAGATGCCCAAGAGGTTTTTCGGCGCTGCCAGGAACATCGAAGAAGGCGGCTCGCTGACTATTTTCGCAACTGCATTAATCGACACCGGCTCAAAAATGGACGAGGTGATCTTCGAAGAGTTCAAGGCGACCGGAAATATGGAGTTGCATCTTGACAGGCGTCTTGTTGACAGAAGGATCTGGCCGGCTATAGACATCAGCCGAAGCGGAACCAGGCGGGAAGAACTGCTGCTCGATCCGAAAGAGCTTCAACTTGTATACCGGCTCCGAAGGGTTCTGAGCGAATTGAACCCCGTCGAAGCAGTCGAGCTGCTAAAAAGCAGGCTTGCCAAGACCCGAACCAACGGGGAGTTCCTGATGACGATGAACCTCGATTAGGCATGACGGAAGTATATAACTACATATCGTAAAAGCATGTAGTAGCACCCTGTGGGTGTGGCTAATTTTTCTGGCACTACATAAGCTTGTCTTGTGTAAAGGATTGTGTTCTTTGTCATTGCGAGCGAAGCGAAGCAATCTCGACCGTTCGCAGGATAGAGATTGCCACGGCCACATGCTGTGGCCTCGCAATGACGACAGGGGAAATTTCCAGCTTTGAGAGCAAGCATTTAAGAACGAAAAATCGCCTGCCAGAATATCTGGTCGCACCCCACCCTGTTTTGCGTTCGATTGTTTGCTTTACATCGTTGTTTGTTTTTATTAAGATAATACTCCGGCCAAAGTATTGTGCCGGAGTTTTTTATATACAATTGTCGGAATCTGAGAAGCCATGAGTGAGCAACTCTCGAAAATTTATGAGTCCAAAACGATAGAGCGGCAGGCAAATGAGATATGGTCTTCGCATTCATACTTTCACGCCGAACCGCATGCTGACGGCGAAAATGATAAAGCCTACACAATCGTAATCCCCCCGCCCAATGTTACGGCACCGCTTCACCTGGGCCATGCGCTGAATAACACATTGCAGGACATCCTGATTCGCTTCCGTCGGATGCAGAAATACAATACTTTGTGGATGCCGGGCACGGACCACGCGGGTATCGCCACACAGACGGTCGTCGAGAAGCGCATACTTTCTGAAGAAGGAAAACGCCGGACAGACTTCGGGCGGGAAGAATTTATCGGGCGTGTTCAGGCATGGAAAGACGAATATGAAGCCCGCATTATCGAACAATTGAAGGCGATGGGCTGCTCGTGTGACTGGCAGCGGACGCGGTTTACCATGGACGATATGTGCGTCAAGGCCGTTCGCAGCGCGTTTTTCAAGCTCTTTAAGGATGGGCTGATCTATAGAGGAAAAAGGCTGGTCAACTGGGACCCGGCGACGCAGACGGTACTGGCCGACGATGAAGTCGAGCATGAGACGGTGCAGGGACATTTCTGGTATATGAGGTACCCGCTTGTCGAGCCGGTTGAAGGTGTCGCGGGCGTCCCGCCCGCGCGTGTCGAAGGCATCCTGCCTTCGCAACAGGACAGCGAATCAACCATCGACAAACGACAAGGCCGTTACCTGCCTCATTGGTCCAAACAAGGTGCTATCTACGTTGTTACCTTCCGACTCGCTGATGCCGTCCCAAGCGAAGTCTCCAAATCTTGGCGTCTTGAGCGTCAGCAGATCGTCGAGCGTGCTCAACAGAAAGGGCGTCCCCTGACCCACATCGAGCAAATTGAGCTGCACCGTCTTTACTCAGAGAAGATTGAATCATTTCTCGATGCAGGACACGGCGAGTGCCTTTTAAGAAAGCCGCAGCTTACCGAGATCGTGCACAATGCACTCAAGCATTTCGACGGCGAGCGGTACAAACTCATTGCCTGGGCCGTCATGCCGAATCACGTTCATGTAATCCTCAGACCCCTCGCCGGTCACGAGTTGCCTGAGATCGTCCATTCCTGGAAATCATTCACGTCCAAGCAGATCAGCCGGCGGCTTGACCGCCAGGGCTCGTTGTGGATGGATGAATACTACGACCATCTGATCCGCGACGAAGATGACTTCAGGAACCAGGTTGACTATGTGCTTGCGAATCCTGAAAAGGCAGGTCTGCAAGACTGGCCGTGGTGCGGGATGCGAGACTCAATCTCGGATGAAGAGCGAGGGCAGGATGCCCTCGAAACGCGCGGGCGGGACGCCTGCGACACGGTGACTATCACGTATGTGACGGTCGCCACGACCCGGCCCGAAACGATGCTCGGCGATACGGCCGTGGCGATGAATCCAAATGATCCACGTGCAAAATATCTTGTCGGTAAAAAAGTCCGGCTTCCGATTGTCGGTCGCATTATCCCCATCATTGCCGATGAGCATGTCGTTCTGCCCGATCCGGATAGTGAAGACGAAAAGGCAAAATTCTCTACGGGCTTTTTGAAAGTCACGCCGGCACACGATCCCGATGACTGGGCGATTGGTGAAAGACACGGCCTGGAAGTAATCAACGTGATGGCACCTGATGGCTCGATTAGTGACAAGTACGGCTGGGAAGACGCCAATGAGCCGGAAGCACAATCTTTACTCGGAATGGACCGTTTCGAGGCCCGTGAAGCTATTGTCGAGTGGTTCCGTAAAGAGAAACTGCTTGAAGACGTTCGCGAATACGTACACGAAGTGGGGCACAGCTATCGCAGCCATGTGCCTATCGAGCCTTATCTGTCCGACCAGTGGTACATCGCCGTGAAGAAACCTATAAAGGGGCACGGGCTTCCAGCCCGTGAAGACACGGCCAAGATGGCCGTGCCACAGGATCTCATCGAGGGCACGGATGTGCCGGTAAATTCCCTGGCTGGTCTGGCTCTCAAGCCCCTGCTTGACGGCCGGCTGCGTTTTATCCCGGAACGTTATGCCAAAACCTACCAGGCATGGCTGGAAAATCTCCGCGACTGGCCCATCAGCCGGCAGCTCTGGTGGGGACATCGAATACCGATATGGTCGAAATCCGGCTCCGAAGACCAGTTGCAGGGTGAGTTATCGAAGTTTGCCGATCAAGTGCATTCGGTCGCAATGGATTTGGATGATGGTGCGATCACATATGTCTCCGTGAGATCCGGGCATGAGGATGTTGAAAAGCTGCTTGAAGCCGATGGCTGGACGCGGGACGAAGATGTTCTGGATACATGGTTTTCTTCGGCGCTCTGGCCTTTCAGTACGATGGGCTGGCCGGAAGATACGCCGGAAGTAAGGACATTTTATCCGGGCGATGTGCTTTGTACGGCGCGCGAGATTATTACGCTGTGGGTTTCGCGAATGGTAATGATGGGACAATACTGTGCCGGCGATATTCCGTTCAGCGATGTGTATATTCACGCGATGATTCAGGATGGCGAAGGTCGCAAGATGTCCAAGAGCCTCGGCAACGGCATTGATCCGCTGGTTGCCATCGACAGTCACGGGGCCGATGCGATGCGATTTACGTTAGCCAGCATGACTACGGACACGCAGGACATAAGGATGCCGGTGGCGGCGATGACGCTGCCCGACGGACGACGGGCCAATACATCTCCGAAGTTCGATATCGGGCGAAACTTCTGTAACAAGCTTTGGAACGCCTCGCGTTTTGCGATGATGAATCTTGACGGCACCGACCCGGCCGGTTTCGATCCGGGCAAAATGAACATTACCGATAAGTGGATCCTGTCCCGCTTGACGCATACGATCGCAGAGACAACCAGGTCTTTAGACGAATTTAAATACAGCGAGCCGTTGGCGCTGCTCTACAGGTTTTTCTGGAATGATTTTTGCGACTGGTATCTTGAGTGGGCCAAGTCGCGAATGCAGGATGAGCAGAAACGGCCAATTGCCCAGAATGTCCTGGCTTTTGTGCTGGATCAGACTCTGCGTCTCCTGCATCCGTTCGTCCCGTTTATTACCGAAGGGATATTCCAGAAACTCAATGAGATCGCTCCCGTCAGGCGGCTTGAAGGGATAACGGGGGCAAAAAATGCCGCTGCCCTGGTCGTAGCAGAATGGCCCCAAAGAGTTGATTGCCTGCAAGATACGGACGCTGAGAAACAAATTGACATAATACAGACCATAGTTCGTACCGTACGGGATATCAGAAGCAATCGGAATATACCGCCGAAAGAACTTTTGGTTGTATCCGTTAAGTCGCAACAGGAGATTGTCGAAATTCTTGAGCGAAATTCAGAGCTTATTAGCCAATTGGCTGGTATTATGGAATTTAACGCCGGGACGGATATTGTAAAACCTGCAAATGCCGCCGTTTCAATCGCAGGCGTCACGGAGGTGTATGTCCATGAAGCGATTGACCCTGAAGCCGAGCAACGCCGATTGGAGAAACAGAAACTGCAGATAGAAAAAGCGAAAGAATCGGTAGAAGCCAAGCTGGGGAACAGGAATTTTGTGATGAAAGCCAAGCCCGAAGTCGTTGCTCAGGCCAAAGCCAGGCTGGCCCGGCTTGTAGAACAATTAAATACTGTTGAAAAGCACCTTTCGGAATTTAAAAATAGTGGGTGAGTGAACTCAGAAGTTCATGCCGGCATCTGCCGGATAAAGGTGGCGCTAAAATGGAAATGGAAGCTGAACTGTCGCGTATCATCATAAACGAAATGTCCGACCAGCAGGTGATAGTCCTCAAAGAGCGTCACGGCGATCGAAGTTTTCCTATCGTTATCGGCATAGTTGAAATTTTTGCTATTGATCGCCGATTGAAAGGTATCAAGCCGGTTCGTCCAATGACGCACGACCTGTTGGCAAACGTCATTGAAGATCTCGGCGCCAAGATCGAAAAAATCGTGATTAGTGATTTGCGACACCACGTCTTTTATGCAACACTGCACTTGAGCTTGAATGGGCGCGCAATCGAAATCGACGCCCGTCCTTCCGATGCGATTGCTCTTGGCGCAGCATCAAACGCACCTATTTATGTTGCTGATCATGTTTTTGAGCAGGCTTCTCAGTAAGGAAGGTCGAAATAATCAGCAATCCGACCCCAATGCAAAGCAAGCTGTCCGCGACGTTGAAAGTAGGCCAGTGATAGTTTCCCCTGTATACGTCGATGAAGTCCCGCACAGAGCCATTATTGAAAAGCCGGTCATATAGATTACCGCAAACGCCGGCAGCGAAAAGCCCCAGAGCGATATGAACCGGTTTGTGCAGATCCCCGCTGAAAAGAAAGACAACGAAGATTCCCACGATGGCAATAATCGAAACTGCTGCCAGGAAATAGGGCTTGCCTGCGAACAAATTAAAAGCGGCACCGTTATTTACCGCGATTATCAGCCGGAGGAAACCGTTTATGACAGGGTAGGTTTCCTGGGGTTTCAACCAGTCGAATACGGCCTTTTTAGTCCACAAATCAAGTGTCAGCCCGCCGGCCGTCAATGACCAGAATATAAGATGAGATTTAGCATCCGGCAGCGAGAGGGCAATTTGCTTGAAAAAAGCCCGGCTTGGACTCGGCCGGGCGCTACTGGCTTTTGTCTTGGTTTCCGTCATAATTCGTGTTTACCGTTTTGCGTTGACTGTCCCTTATCACTGTTAATAGTTTGTCAGTTGGCAGGGAATTATATCACACTAAGTATTGCTGTCAAAAACTTTTAGCACAGATGGAAATATTGTTTTACAGGTGCTTTGTTAATGTTTGACATAATGATCGCAACGTTGTATCATATTCTCAATTCAATTAGACTGTAAATGTAGACGAGGTAATACCTCGTCTTTGTTATATTTGCTTGAAAGGTTTTTTATGGCTAAACGCAAGGTGACTTTGAAAAACAAGCCATATGTGCTAATTATCCGTGACGGCTGGGGTTATAATCCGAACAGCTCCGAAGACCAATACAATGCTATCAAGTGTGCAAATACTCCGGTGGATGACATGCTGATGGCCGAATATCCGAACTGCCTGATCCATACCAGCGGAGAAGATGTGGGCCTGCCGGACGGTACGATGGGTAACAGTGAAGTAGGACACCAGAATATCGGGGCAGGAAGGATCGTTCCACAGGAGTCCGTCAGAATCAGCAAGACCATTCGAGACGGGTCTTTCTTCAAGGCGCAGGAGTTCCTGAATCTCATCAAATTCGTAAAAAACAATAACGGCAAAATGCACGTGATGGGCCTGTGTAGTGACATTGGCGTCCATTCGCTGTTGGGCCATCTGTATGGCCTGCTGGAATTAGCAAAAAGGAACGGCGTCGAGGACGTTTTTATCCATGCGTTCATGGACGGTCGGGATTCGCCGCCGGACAGCGGAGCCGGATATATCGTCGATATCGAAAAGAAGGCCAAAGAAATCGGTGTGGGCAAAATCGCATCGGTCATGGGACGGTTCTACGCGATGGACCGTGACAGCCGGTGGGACCGGGTACAGAAGGCTTATGAATGCCTGACGATAGGCAAGGGTCTTAAAGCTGCCAGCGCAGCGGAGGCCGTCGCCAACAGCTACGAAAAGGAAGTTACCGATGAATTTATCGAGCCGACCTGTATTGTCAACGAGGACAGCGAGCCGATTGCGACAATCAAAGACGGCGACGGTGTGATTTTCTTCAACTTCCGCGGCGACAGACCACGTGAAATCACAAGGGCGCTCGTCTGGCCGGACTTTAAAGAATTTCCCAGAACGACCAGGCCGGATATTTATTTTGTATGTATGACCGAATACGATGCGACGATCCCGGCACCGGTGGCGTTTCCAAAGCTGCCGAAAATGAAAAATATCCTGGCGGCGTATTTGGGCTCACTGGGATTGAAACAATTTCGCTGTGCCGAGACGGAAAAATATGCCCATGTCACGTTCTTCTTCAACGATTATACGGAGAAGCCCTTCCCCGGCGAAGACAGGCAAATTGTTCCTTCGCCCCGAGTCCGCACGTACGATCTAAAGCCTGAGATGAGCGCTTACGAGGTTTGCGAAGTTGTGCTGGAAAGGCTGGATTCGAACAAATACGATGTGGTCGTAGTCAATTTTGCCAATCCGGACATGGTCGGTCATACGGGTGTCCTGTCGGCGGCCGTAAAAGCGGCTGAGGTGGTGGATGAGTGCGTCGGCAGAATTCTCGACAAAGTCAAGAGTATGGGCGGTGCAGCCGTTATCACGGCCGACCACGGCAACTTCGAGAAAATGTGGGATTTTCCGAAGAATCAGCCTCACACGGCCCATACTGTTGGCGATGTACCCCTGATTGTCTTCGACGAACGCTTAAAGGGCGGCAAGCTGCGCCAAGGCGGCAGATTGGCAGATATAGGCCCAACCCTGCTGGCAATGATGGACCTGCCGAAGCCAAAAGAAATGACCGGCCAGAGCCTGATAGTAGACTGACATAAAAGACGTCGGGTAAGAAGCTCACGAAACGAAGAGCGTTACAAAAGAAACAGCCTACGGTTACTTCTTAGAAATAAAACCTGGTGGGAAAAAAACAAAAACCAACTTGTTTTATTATTGCAGGCCCCAACGGCGCGGGAAAGACGACATTTGCATTGCGCTATCTGCCGCAAATAGCGGGCTGCCGTAATTTCGTTAACGCCGACCTTATTGCTTATGGTCTTTCACCTTTCGACTCGTTATCGGCCCAGCTTGAGGCCGGCCGGATTTTTCTTCGTGAGATACACGCAAATATCGACAAACGGGTAGATTTCGCTTTTGAGACAACGTTGGCAGGTCGCAGTCAAATTAATCTGCTGAAAAAACTCAGGCAGGACGGCTGGAAGATCGTGTTGTTTTTCTTATGGATACCTAATGCGGACTTTTCAAAAAGCCGAGTTCGCGAGCGCGTTAAGCACGGCGGACATGATATCCCCGATGAAACAATTTACCGCCGCTTCCCTCGTATAATGCGCAATTTGATAAAGACATATATCCCTCTTTGTGATAAAGTACTTTGCTATGATAATTCCGAACCAAAGTATGCTCCCGTCTTTGAGAAGAGCGGTAAAGACCTACGTATCTTTGATCAGAACATATATGAGAGAATTATAGGGCAGTCGAATGAGTATAAAAAAACCAAGTAAAATGGCGTTAGAAGCCGGCAAATGTCTACAGAAAGCCGTACGGGAAGAATTTCAGCGAAAGGCATTGCTGGGCCAGTATGTTATTATAAACCGTAACGGCAAAGCCTGCCGCGTTCCAGCTAAAGAAGCATTGAAAATCGCCAAAGCCAGATAGCAGGCTTTGACATGTCGGAGAATATGGAAATAACAGGTGAATAGTTATGAAACTTGATTTAAGCAGTCTCCAAAAAGCTATTGAATCTTTGGACAAAACAATAAAAGTTGCTGTAAACAAGGCGTTGGCTGCCAAGCTGGACGAAGATGCTAAAAATGCTATAAAGTCAGGAGTAATCCAGAACTTTGAATTTACCTATGAATTATGCTGGAAGTTTATGAGGCGATGGCTCAGAGAAAATGCCGCTGTTGAGGAAGCTGAATATCCACGCACCCGCAAGGAGCTTTTTCGTCTGGCAGCACGTTTCGGTCTGATTAAAGAACCTCTGTCATGGTTTTCTTATGGCGATGCACGCAATCTGACATCGCATACCTATGATGAAGATAAGGCCGAAACGGTATATGAAATAGCAGTGGGTTTCATAGAAGACGCTAAATATCTCATGGAGAGACTGCAGGAACGCAATGATTGATATCGAGGAAAAATATTTAGCCGAAATCCGCCGGATTCTGAGCGAGCATGTGTCTGATTGTGAAGTGCGTGCTTTTGGTTCACGTGTCGAACGCAAGGCGCGTGATTTCTCTGATCTCGACCTTGTGCTGGTTGGCAGCGAAAAACTAACCTGGCGAAGGATAGAATTACTCAAAGATGCCTTTGCTTCATCCAATATCCCAATGACTGTAGATGTAATTGACTGGCACGCAATATCAGACGAGTTTAGAGAGATTATAGAAAACAATTTCGAAATCATTCAGGAGAGAAAATAGAAATTCGGTATATACCTGTAACGGCAAGACATGCCGTGTCTCGGCCAAACGGGCCTTAAAAATGTCCAAATCCAAATAATTTGCTCAGTTATAACAGAAATCTGCGGAACTGACTTGATATTTAAAATACTTGGTACAATTACTTCTTCAATTCTTTAATAACATCTTCGAGCAGCTTGTGAAACCATTCTTTCTCTCTGGCAGCATTGACGAAAATTTTCTTCCATATAGATATTGGTTCTGTGATTGTTGTTTGGCTACCCCAGTTCAGTTTTTGTTTCTTTCGGTAATAACCGATCCGGATCCATTTAGAATTTCTTTTGCCCACAAATTCGATAAGATCAACTACATCCCAATATGGTACCGTACCAACATTACTACCTTTAATAACTGTCCGATCTTTCAGGATACCCTTTTTGCTTCCCTCATTTCCGGGATATTTGAAAGAGACCTCTTTCCCAATACGTGAGAGAATTTTCTTTTTTGACATTATTCGACGGATTTTCCATTCTTAATCTCCTTTTTATCTACCCATTCTACCCAGACTAAAGCTTTTTCCACGGCGAAATTTTTGCGCAACTATTTTTTAGGCAGGGCTTTTGAGATATCTTTAAGAAGGGCCTTATGAACGTATTTGATCCTCTCCAGCAAAGGTGCGATTCTTTCTTCATCCACATCAAACGAGTATGCGTGACTGAAGAAATGTCGAAAACTCAAATACTCTTTCAGCATATCTGATGTGGACTGGGAAATTATTCGATTGGTGACACATATCTCAATCAGGTCGATATGCCAGGATGGCCCCTGTGGGATACTCAGACCTTTGGATATGACCAATTGCTTGAAAACGTTTTCGACGCCATTGTAAAAATTGTGAATGAGCGCTGCTACACCCGCCAGCTCGAGCGAAGATAGTTTCTTTAGGGAATCCGGGCCAGGCAGGTCTGTAAGGACTCGCTCTATGTTCTGAAGCTCTGCCTCGATTTTTTCTCTTGCGTTAACCATAGATAGGAATTCCTTCCCGTTTGACCAGCGCATTGAACTTTGTATCCTTTGAAAGATCTACAAGGTCAACAGGTTTTGACAAGCTGAACATAAGGTCGCCATAGAACCTGAAGAACTGTCTCGGCTCAATTCCAATTACGCCCAAGTCAATATCTCTCGCTTCTTTTTGGCCTTCAGTGCTTGAGCCAAATAAGAGAATCTTATGCACGCCGTATTGGCGAGCGAGAAGCAATATTGCATTTTTATCTTTTTCTGTAAGCATAATGTTATTCCTACTCTAAATTTTACCCAAACAGAATTCCATTACAACAGCAAAATGTTTCTTTCACTACCAGAGCATTAAGTTTTATTTTAATTTTTAATAAATCATTACATCTGTGTTTTAACGACGAAACGCTGGAATTCTATAGAAAAGTGGAATACAATGAAGAAACTATGGGACAGATAAAGCTACTTGACCAGAATATGATTAATATGATTGCGGCCGGCGAGGTGATTGAACGCCCTGCCAGCGTGGTCAAGGAACTTGTTGAGAACAGCATCGATGCGGGAGCGACAAAAATAACGGTAACCGTCGAGGACGGCGGCAGAAAGCTCATATCTATCACCGATAACGGCTGCGGTATGGACGCTGATGACCTGGCTCGGGCCTTTGAGCCGCATACCACCAGTAAAATCAAAATCAGTTCGGATTTACTCGGCATATCGACACTCGGCTTTCGCGGCGAAGCATTGGCAAGTATAGCTTCGATCGCACAAATTCGGGCTGTCAGCAGGACGAAGGACTCAACCGGCGCTAACTGCATTGAGATCGATTGCGGAACCAGGACCGGCGTCAGCCCATGCAGCGCCGATTACGGTACAACTGTCCAGGTCAGGGACATTTTTTATAAGCTGCCTGCCCGGCGAAAATTTCTCAAAACCGCCAATACAGAAATGGGCCATATCACCGAGCAATTCACACGTATCGCACTTGCGAATGAGAACATGGATTTGACGCTGATACGCAACGGCAAAGAGCTTTATAGGCTGTCGGACAAAGATGACCTTCGCCGGCGCATAACCGAACTGTTTCCGATCCCTTCGAGTGACATTTCTGAGAGTCTGATTGAGGCCGGAAGCAGTGAAAAGGGATTACATGTCCAGGCCCTGATGGGCAAACCCCTCATTTCACGGACAAATAATCGATTTCAATACGTATTTTTAAATGGCCGGTTCATCCGTGACAAATTCATCTCGCATGCAATAAAAGAGGCATATCGCGGGCTTCTGGAGCCCGGCCGGTTCCCTGTCGTTTTTTTGTTCATTCAGATGCGCTTTGAAGACTACGATGTGAACGTGCATCCGACGAAAATTGAGGTGCGTTTCTATAATGCCAATCTGGTTCATTCACAGATTCTCGGAGCCCTGCGAGAAAAGCTCCTGGGGACGGATCTTGAGACGCCGGGCAAGCTGCCGGAAATGCAATACGCTGAAAGCACTTCGCGGCGATCACCTGCGGTGCGGGACCATAGAATTGCCGATGCAATGGCTGAGTTCTTCAGAAAGCACAGGCCGGCTCAAACACAGCAGCAACTGGGTTTTCGCCCATCGGCGCCAGGCATAGTCCATGCCGTACCTCACGAGAAATCCGCTCAGTACGATAGAAAATTCCTGCAGATACATGATAGTTTCATTGTGGCACAAACTGAAGATGGATTCGTTATTATAGATCAACACGCGCTTCACGAGCGTATAATATATGAAGATTTGTGCAGGCGGATACGAAAAAGCAAACTCCAGTCACAGAGACTGCTGATACCGGAGAGTTTTGAGGTCACCGTCTCCGGGGCCGAGGCCCTGAAAGCCAATACCGAACTGACGGACAAATTAGGAATCGAGCTTGTGCCGTTCGGTCCCAGGACTATGGCTGTCCAGGCATTTCCCACACTGCTGTCGAGCGTTCAACCGCTCGACTTTATTCAGGATTTGATAGACTTGCTCGACCGCAAGGATGCGGGGCTCGATGCTGAGAGACTGCTCGACGAGGTCTTGAATATGGCTGCATGTAAGGCGGCAATCAAGGCGGGCCAGAAGCTGACCGACAGCGAAATTGAACAGTTGCTTGCGGATCGGCAAAACGCCGAGTCGGCAAGTCGCTGTCCGCATGGCAGGCCCACCACAATAACGTTTTCGATCAGCGATTTGGAAAAGCAGTTCAAGAGAACCTGATGAATAAGTGGTCTTGGCTATTACTGATCATTTCGTGCTGGATGGCTGTCGGAGTTGCCATGTTTGGTCCCCGGCAAGGTCGGGACCGTAGTAGTGCCCCCCTGCCGGACCGGGCCGACAGGATTGTTTCTTTGGCGCCAAATATTACCGAAATTCTTTTTGCGATTGGGCTGGGGGACGAAATTGCCGGTGTTACGCTTGACAGCGATTATCCCCCGGATGCGGTGGAAAAGCCGAAAGTCGGGACGTTCTGGCAGCCGGACATTGAGGCGGTGGTAGCCGCCAGGCCGAACCTGGTGATTACGCTTGGATTCGAGCAGCAGCAGAATCTTGCTGATCGCTTGAGACGAATCGGCTACAACAGCCTGACTGTGAATATTGAAAAGGTCAGCGATCTTTTCGAGGCGATTGAAAGAATCGGGGCCGCGACCGGCAGTCAGCGACAGGCAAATGAATTGATAAGTCGTATCAGGACAAAGTTACAGGGACTCGCGAGCCTGGTCGGCGCCGGGCCCAAAGTCAGGGTGCTCTGGGTCGTTCAGAGAGAACCTCTGCG
>Ga0307380_10001709_pt1 | contig 31890 bp, 28 predicted proteins | sample UN3MG_FD_202239 | JGI IMG/M metagenome (GOLD analysis project Ga0307380, IMG submission 202239) | Soil microbial communities from Risofladan, Vaasa, Finland - UN-3 | ecosystem: Environmental > Terrestrial > Soil > Coastal area > Acid sulfate soil | place: Finland: Risofladan, Vaasa | collected...
AACGGTATCAATAGGAATCCAGCAGCCTTTCCGGCGGTTGTCCGGGCGTGCCCATCCTGAATGGCCTTCCAGACCCTGTAAACAAAGACCACGAAAACCACCAACGCGAAGAGAGGCGACACCGGAGATAGCGGACAGATACACCCACACATAGGGGTGTTCTCGCTCTACGAATCGAGGCCACAGCACGGAAGTTACGAGAGAAAGCGCAACGCTCAGCGCATAAGCCCAGACGAAGAAGCCCTTTGAGATTCGCTTCCGGTTCATGCCGTTGTCTCCGTTGTTGAATGCGCTAAGAGGCCAAAATGCGAATTATCATGCATCAGACGCGAAGATCTGGACGGGTGAGACAAGCTAGAAGCAATGGCGAATTCATGCTGGACGACGAACAATGAAATCCCGGATGCCGCTGATCATAATGCCAACTTGTTTGTCGTCATACTCGTGGTATTTCCCATGGGCGGCGAGGTTGCGCAACTTGAGCCAGCTGTCCACCTGCGAATGGCCGAGTTTCTCATAAGCACCTTTGCCCTTCAGCTCATCATTCATTCTACTCGCCTTTTTTGGCTGCATCTTTCCCTTTTTGTCTGGGGCTACGGTTTCTATGCCATTCTTCTGACAAAGTTTCCTGAGGTGTTCTTCAAGGACTCCGCCGGCGATGACTGCCGCAGGATCTTTCCAGGTCTCCTCGAGAAGATATTCAGCTTGCTCCAGAAAGTCAGAGAAGAGATCTCCATGAATGAGCTCGTGAATCTCCGCCAAGTAGCCCTTTTCATAATCGGCACGTAACGCCCTCAGAGTTCCGATTGCTTCTGACAGGAAATAGCGATTCCCCTCGGGGAAATGCCTAATAGCCATCTCAGCGTTCCTTCTATGGACGCTCCCAGGGGGGGCAAATCGCTCAATCGTTGCCACGACTAGAGTGACAAACTCTGCTCTCGGCTGCATATCAAGGTCCGGATAGTCGTCGCGCAGGGAGGAACCGGCTCTGCTTACCTCCTCAAGAGCAAAGTCTATCTGCTTCAGAGCCTCATCGATGATTTTCTGATCAACACCCATAGCCTGTGTCCTCCTTCTTGCCAGGATTATCTTATCACCTCAGAAAGGTATCATACTCCCTTGCGAACGTCCTCATCCTAGGATACTCGTCCTGTTCAGCCTCCCAGACACAGCTCTCGTTACAGCGATTGCCTCATGGTTCATGTAGCTTCACAATATCCTCATCCTGGACCAGCAATTCGTCTTGGGACGTTTCGCAGATCTCAAAGAAGCTCTCGCCTGACTCTGAGATCATTGTTACTAATGAATTGTGGTAGTCGGCCAACCACCTGTATTTCTCTAGGATTGCGGGGTTTTGCGCGAACTTCCTCAGGTTGCTTTCGACAAGCTTACGATGGCGGACTATAGGCTCAATCCCCGCTCTGAAAGGGATTCCAAGGGAGGGGCCGGACTGTGCCGTTTCATTCAGATGCCCACGCAGATAATCCACGAATAGTACACCGTCATCCCACATCCTTGCGTAGTTCTCAATCGCTCCGTGGAACCACTCACTTCTGTCGAGCTCGTCAAATGCGCCTTGGTCAATGATCACCCGGGGATATTCGGCCACTTCCGATTCAAGTTTACACGCCCGGATGAGCGCTGGCCCGAAAACGATCTTACCCTCGGCGAATATGTCTCCGACAGTTATCGCTCCTCTGATGACCAGCCCTTCCAAGAGAAGATTGCACTGAATGTGTTTCAACGCATGGAGTTCAAAGTAAAAATCTTCAGTCAGGCTGTGCTTGCTTCTGTCGTCTATGTTTCTTACTGTTCTGACTATCGAGTCGGAGAAATAAACAAATGTCGATTCCCACATTCCCGGGATGCCGGCATCGAGCTTGGCTTCATGAGATACTTGGCTGAAGAATCCCAGGATCCGCTTGATGTCATCACACGTCCGGGTCCTCACAAGCTCTTTGAATCCGAGAATATCTATGAAGGTTACGACAGCTTTCGTGTATTCGGCCATTGCTCCGGTTCCTTGGTCAAATGCTAAACTACTCCACGGTTTTCGTCTTGAGATATTTATATTGGGCCAGTGCCCACAGCTCTTCGCATTATACCCCTTCAGGGCATTCGAGCTGCAACCGTTTTCGTCCTTCCGCGCTTGTCTTCGAGGCGGATGGCAGGCTGGGAGGCGCGCTGTTTGGTGGGAGGTCCGGCTGGGTCGGCGAAGTTTGCGTTCAGGGGTGCGCCATCAGCTGTCAGTCCTTGCTCAGGGCAGAAGAGCAGAGAGCGAGAATGCTCAGACGTCAGTCGCGGGCGCCTACTTCATAATCTCGCTAAGGAATCGTTTGAAGAGCGGGTGCTTACATGAACCGAGGACCTCAAACATGAACGCCTCGAGCGTGGATACGGTCGCCCCCGCATTCCGCATCCTCTCAAGGCCTGTATCGTGGTCAAGTTCTGACCTAGAGCCAACGCAATCTGCGAGAACGTGGACGCAGTATGATGCGGCGAGCAAGTCACAGACAGTTTGCTGGACACAGATGTGAGTCTCGATGCCAGAAATGACCACGCAACGCCGGCCGGAGCCGCTTAGGTGCTGTGAGATACGCTCGTCCTTCATGCACGAAAAGGTGGTCTTATGGAAGGTCGAGACGTGGCCGGTCAAAAGGTCTGCGATCGGCGCCACGGTGGGGCCGAGCCCGGCCGGGTATTGCTCAGTAGCAGTGATCGGAAGCGACAGCAGGCTACAGAACTTGAGTAGCCTGGAGACCTTTTGCAGGATGCTCTCATGTCCTAGTATGTGTGGGAGGAGTTTTTCCTGATGGTCTATGATCATAACCAGAATCTGGTCTTGGCTGGGTTGAGGTTTAGTATTGAATGAGTTTTGGTTGTTCATTTTTTGCTCCTTTATTGGTTGTCATGGTTGCAAAGGGCAGATTGTGCTGGCCATTATTTTGTATATATACTCATGTTTGCGGGTCAAGTGCCAGTATTGAGTGTAGTAGTGGGGAGAGCATACTACATATTGGGATTGTTGTGGGGCTTGCCATTTGTCGCTACATTTGGCATGTTTACACGGGCATTTAGGAATGTGAAAAGGGGGTTGACTCCTATTGAGTATGTGTTGTAGGGTTCTTATACACTGGGATAGTGATAAATGAGAAATCAATTTTCAATTGGTATCATCACTCCTGAGAGTCATACCAAGCATGGCCGCGGAGTGATGGAAAAATTTGGAAGTGAGGGAGGTGAGATGATGAACAAGAAGGGATTTACCCTTATCGAGGTCGTTGTGGTTGTCGCCATTATCGCCTTGCTAGCTGGTATCCTGACCCCGTTGATCTTTAAGTATATCGACGAGGCAAACCAGACCAGAGCGCTTGGTGACTGCCGCAACATTTCAACCGCGCTTTTGCTGTTCCACAAGGATACGGGAACTTGGCCGTATTTCTCGCAGTATCAGACGGAGGCGGATATCGATTACCTTTATGGGAATATGGGCGACATGCCGCGTTTCGAGGGGGACGCTCAGTCCTCTTGGGGCAATACGTCCGATGACATGTATTTCCATTTGGTAACCAACGGTAATCCGGATCAGAATACCTATATTTATAGGTATAAGAGAGCGGCGACCGAGGGTGGCTTTATGTCTCACGGTTGGAATGGACCTTATTTGCCCTACGTGACCGACGATCCTTGGGCTTACAAGTATGTCGTGTCAGTTGGGGCGTTCGATTACGGGCCGTCTAGCCAGCAGAAAACAGGCACGCGCAGCAACGTTTGGTGTTTGAGCGCTGGCCCGGACTTTGCGGTCCAAACGCCGATTTGGGCAACGGAGACACATTTTGACGACATTGGTTACCGCACCATGTAAGGTGTGAGAGTCAGATATTGTTGAATTGACAAGCCGGCGCCTCTGGGCTGTGGTGCTTGGTCGCGGTAGAGGCGCCGGGCGCAATAATAGTTTGTTTATTAGGGATATTGCTGGTGTGGTGTAGGCGGGTAGTTTTGCCGCAAGTATAAGAGTTTGACCTTGAGATAGAGGTATTCGAGAGATGGCGCTGTTAGGGGAGAAGCTAAGAGAGATTGGTCTAATAGATGACCAGCAGCTTGAGTTGGCTCTGAGTGAACAGAAGCGAACAGGGGAGCTGCTTGGTCAGATATTATTCGACCTTGGGTTCATTTCGGAGGACGACCTTGTCAACGCGCTTTCTGGCGAGGGAGGTCGCTCCGAGATCGATCTAAGCGCGGCAGATATCGGAGAGGACGTGCTCAAACTGGTGCCGACCGATTTCTGCAAAGCGCATAGCATATTGCCTCTTTCGAAAGATGATTTCACACTGACCGTTGCGATGGTGAACGCGTATGACGTGAACATTATTGACGGGTTGGAGCGTCGGACCGGCTTGCAGATTCGTCCTGTGGCGGTAACGGAGCAAGATTTGGAGAAGGCGCTCGATAAGTTCTACGGCAGCGATGAGGACGTAGAGGATATTATTGATGAAGGCATGAAAATGGCCGAAGATACGATGAGGCGGCGTGGCGAGGCTGGCCTTGGAGAGATCGAAGAGGCCGCTTCGCAGGCACCGATCATCAAGTTAGTAGATAGGATTATAGTCCAGGCCGTTCATGAGCGCTGCACTGATATTCATTTTGAGCCTGACGAGAAGCTGATGCGTGTTCGGTATAGGATTGACGGGATTTTGCACCAGAGAAAGACTATACCGTTGGACTTAAGGGAGTCTATCATTTCGAGAATCAAGATCATGGCGGACTTGAATATTGCCGAGCGTCGTATTCCTCAGGACGGCAAGATCGGGTTCTCGGTGGGGAAGCGGAAGATCGACATCCGGGTGAGCGTATTTCCCACGGTAACCGGTGAGAACGCGGTTTTGAGGCTGCTTGACCGGGCAACGCTGCAGCTTGATTTAGTGAAGCTGGGGTTTCCTGAACACGAGCGGAACGAGTTCGAGGCGCTGCTAGATATGCCTTATGGGATTATCCTCGTTACAGGCCCCACGGGAAGTGGGAAAACTACAACCCTTTATTCGGCCATTTCCCACGTGAATACGCTTGAGAGGAAGGTTGTTACGCTTGAGGACCCGGTCGAATACCAGCTTCCGATAATCCAGCAGTCGGAGATCAACCCCAAAGCAGGCTTCACGTTTGGCTTGGGCTTGCGTTCAATGCTTCGGCAGGACCCTGACGTTATTCTGGTCGGAGAGATCAGAGACGATGAGACAGCGGAGCTTGCCGTGCGTGCGGCTCTTACAGGCCACTTGGTGCTGTCCACGTTGCACACGAACGATGCGGCTGGCGCTTTGCCGAGGCTGACGGATATGGGGATCGAGCCGTTTCTTGTTTCGTCGTCAATTCTCGGGATCATGGCCCAGCGCTTGGTGCGGCTGATATGTCCCAACTGCAAGGAGGCGTATGAGCCTAGTGAGCAGGATTTGAGGCTGCTTTCGCTTCACAAGGAGGCCGTAGAGGGGACACTCGGGCTGGACGCGCTTGAATCGATCGTTCAGGACAAGGAGGCCATCCAGCGGAAGGATCAGGTGTTGACGCTTTATCGAGGCAAGGGCTGCAGCTACTGTAACCACACAGGATACAAGGGCCGGATAGCCATATTTGAGATGATCGTTATGAACAAGAAAATGCAGGCTATGGCGGAGCAGCGTGCGTCGATCGAGGACATCAGGCGAGCAGCGAGGAAGTTCGGGATGCACTCGATGTTTACGGATGGGATGAACAAGGTTCTGAATGGAATAACGACCATTGATGAGGTTCGTAGAGTTACTCTGCTTTCGGCAGAGGTAGAGTTCTAAAAAGACTGAGCGAGGAAGGTTTGCCCGTATTTTCGTATAAGGCGAGAGATGCTTCGGGCCGCGAGACAGAAGGCGTCCTGGAGGCAGAGAACTCAGGGGTTCTAGTAGAGCGGCTAGGTGAGCTTGGCTACGTAGTTACGAAAGTATCGAAGGGACATGGCAAAGATGCCAAGAAGCGCAAGGCCCAAAAAGTTAAGGTTAAGGCGCGAGACCTGATCACGTTCACTATCCACCTTGGGACGGTTATCTCGGCTGGGGTGCCTCTTCTCACGGGTTTGCAGGACTTAACGCGTGAGACCGAGAAGCCGGGTTTCAAGCGGATCATTCACGATATAACAAGCCAGGTAGAGAACGGCGCTATGCTGGCAGATGCGATGTCAGTCCATCCCACAGTGTTCAACCAGCTTTACGTCAGCATGGTGCGCGCGGGCGAGGCGACGGGTCGTATTGACGAGGTTCTTGAGAGGCTTGTGCCATATCTGGAGTGGCAGGAGGAGCTGAAAGGGCAGATTCGCGAGGCACTGGCCTATCCTGTGGTTATCTTGTTCGTTGTCACTGCCGTGGTCGTGTTTCTGTTGGTTTTTCCGATACCGCGGTTCGCGAAGATTTTCAGTAAGTTTGATGTGGAGCTGCCGCTTCCGACGCGGATCGTTATCGGCATAAGCGGTTTTATGGTTCACTACGGGTTTTATCTTATTATTGCGCTGATAGGGCTATTCATAGCTTTCCGTATAGTGATCAAGAGGAGCAAAAGCGGCCGTAGAATCTGGGATGCGTTCAAGCTGAAGCTGCCGCTGTTTGGGACGCTAATAAGAAAAGTTGCGCTCTCCAGGTTTTCCCATACAATGTCGTCGTTGTATCGTGCAGGTGTTGAGATTACGGAGTGTCTAAGGATCGTCGAGCAAGTCATCGGCAATGTGATTTTGGGCCGGGTCATAAGAGAGGCACACGACAGAATTCGCGCCGGTGGGTCCATGCCCGAGGCGCTTGCGGAGAGCGGGGAGTTCCCTTCGCTGGTTTTGCGGATGCTGGCGATTGGTGACGAGACTGGGGAGCTCGACATGACTTTGGAGAAGGTGAGCGATTACTACGACAAGGAGGTTCCCTACACAATCAGGCGGATTTTCGCGATAGCCGAGCCGCTGATGATCGTGTCAATGGGTTTGATCGTGGGGACGGTTGCGCTGTCGGTGTTCTTGCCTCTTTATGGAATGATCGCATTCATCAAGAAATAGAACGGATAACAATATATGTCTTTCGGTTGTCGGGCACCGGTTAGTGCGAGATGAGGTGTTAACCGATGATGGGATGTAAGGTTATGCTGCGAGATTTTAGCGGAAAAGGTTTCACACTGATCGAGATGGTCGTTGTGATAGCGATCATAGCGCTCTTGGCTGGCGTCATAACGCCACTGGTTTTCAACGTTTTGGACGATGCGAACGAGTCGACCACGCGAGAGGAGATGGCGCACATTCGGGAAGCGGCCGTGAATTATTACCGGGATGTGAACCAGTGGCCTCCGACGCGGGTGTCTGACGGGAGTAATGTCTATTCTGGCTTGAAGATGCTTGCGGCGACTAAGACGAGCTATGGTTACTTGCTGCCATGCGACAGCAGCGGGCAGTCGTATTTGTATGCTGTTCCGGTGCCGAGCTACGACGCATCGACCGGGATGGGCTGGAACGGGCCGTATGCGACTACTGAGTCAGAGACAGATGGTGGTCTTTACGCAGACAGTTGGAGCAACGAGTACGCGTATATGTCCTACTCGGGCTACTATGTGGTTTATATTGATCCTGATTCGGACAGTCCGATGCAGGGCGAGGCGGGTGGGGGATATATAAGCGTTCCCATCCAGCCGGCAAGGGTTTTCATAGCAAGTAAGGGACGGGATCAGCGGCATACCGATGTTGTTCCGAGCAGCACGCCGAAGATGAAGAGCGATAGCGAGCTATATCCTGAGAACGGCGACGACATAGTGCTGTTGATAGCTGGCACAGATTACGGGAAGAGTTGGTGGTACCCGATTGCCGCAACTGAGGCATATAAGTAGTATAGACTGGCTTTGATTGATTGATGCCCGTGATTTAGGGCAATAACCGAGGTCATAGGATATGGCAAAGACTGTTATCGGCATCGATATTGATTCCAGCTCGGTCAAGGTAGTAGAGATCGAGCCAGGGAAGGAGCCCTTGGTCAGGGCCTTTGGTGTCTCGAACTTGGAGTTCAAGGAGAAGCCGTCTCCGGACGAGGTTGTGAGAGCTCAGACCGAGGCGCTTTCGGAGGCGATTGCTAGCCTGCCACCGAGAAAGAAGTTCGAGAGCGTTGTGAGCCTTGTCAGGGGTCGGGACGTCCGGACTCGGATCCTGTCGTTTCCACCGATGCCTCGGAAAGAGGTAGCGGGTGTAGTTGAGCGCGAGGTTCGGAAGGATGCGGCGGTTCCGATAGAGGACCTCATCTTTGACTATTCGCTGTTGCGGATGGTTCGTGAGCGGGGTCAGGACAAGCAGCAGGTGATGATCGTCTCCGCCAACCGGGACTTGGTGTATGAGAACATCAACGTCCTGCGCACTTTTGGGATACTCCCAGCGGCTATCGCAGCGCCTTCGTGCGGTCTATACGCATCTTTGTCTCGCTCGGGGGTCTGGTCGAGTGGCGAGGCGGTCGCGCTGATCGACATCGGTGGAGACATAAGCACAATGTTCATCTTTGGGAATGAGACGCTCTACTTCCAAAGGGAGATTTTCACCGGTTACGATGACATGAAGACCGCCTTCGAGGAGGGCGAGGACGAAGCGGAAATGGATTTCGGGCCCGGTGTTGCCGGTGGGCCGAGCTCAATCGAAGAGATTCCTGCCTTGCAGCGAGTTGCGACGGAGTTGAAGCGTTCTTTCTTGTATTACAAGCAGCAGTTCAGGGGCAATATCGTAAAGAAGCTCTACGTTTCGGGCGAGGGGGTTCGGCTTCCGCGAATTGACGAGTTCTTGGCGGAGGGGCTCGAGGACGTCGAGATCAAGTTCTTCAACCCGTTGGAGGGTCTCAATCTGGAGGGCTTGGGTTCTCAGTCCACGGAGCTAGAGACTCTTGCGCCTCGGTTTGCAAGTTGTTTAGGTCTTGCGCTGGAGCCGCCCAAGCTGGTCAGGATCAACCTGCTCCCGTCCGAGATAAAGGCCCAGGCCTTTGTGGCGGTCAAGCGGTTCGTCTATACGGGTTTGGTTGTTGTTGTGCTTGCCATAATTGGCCTGTTTTACCTGTTTCTCCGTGACGATCTGGGGAAAGCGAGGAAGAATTACGAGGTAGAGAAGGGGAACTACGAGGAGCTCAAACCTGCCTTGGATGAGCTCCAAGGCGTCAACGGGCAGATTGCGCGGTTCCAGAGTTACTCTGGCCTTCTGGCCAAGCTCACCGAGAACGAGCCGCTTTGGCCTGACATATATGAGAACTTGGCGACGCTTGTCTCGGCCAACATGTATGTGGAGACCGTGAAGATCAACCGCGTTGGAGAGAGAGGCACGGGGCGCCGAGGTCGTCGGGGCCGGGGTGCGGGGCCGGGCGTCGAGAGCAGCGCCAAATGGGAAGCTCTGATTATTGGCTATGCCTACGACGATTCACAGGTAGCGCTTCAGGAGAGGATCGCGAGATTCGTTGATAGGCTTACGGAGTCTCCGTTTTTCGAGGAGGCGTATTTGCAGCCAAGCAGGGAGACCGTGGAGCGGGTCAAGGCCGAGCCGCTCTTAGCATCCACCAAGGGGGCGGCAAAGGGCGAGAAGCTCTTTACCGAAGCGCTTACGACCATTTACTCTGATGTTGTGCCTGGCACGTATAAGCAGAAATTCGAGATACGCTGCGAGCTTGAGGGGCAGCAGTTCTGGGACAAGGTCAGAACGAAGGGATAGGATTTACTTTAGTCATAGTGGGGTAGTATGATATGGTACTAGGGCGGTTCGGCGAGCTTCCAGCGGGCGCGAGGATCGGTATCGTTGCCGGCGTGGCGGTTGTTTTTCTTGTGATAGTTTACTTTGGTTTATTCAATCCCATCATTCAGGAAACGAAGGAGCTCCGCGTCAAGACGGGGCGAGAGCAGGTGAGGATCGAAAAGGCAAAGGAACTCATCTCGCACCTGACGGAAAAGAAACTGCTCCTGGCAAGGATGAAGGAAGAGGCAAAAGTCTTGATGCTCAAGGTACCCGTTGATTACAACCTTCCGGCACTTCTGGAGCAGTTTGCCTCAACCGCCCAGCGAGCTAGTATCAATCAGCTTCCGATCGAGCAGATGGACAGTTACCAGCACACTTTGCCGGGGAGCGATCTCCCGTTCTATGTCATTCCTATCAGGATGAACAACGTTGACTGTAGGTTCAAGGACTTGGTGAAGTTTCTCGAGGGCTTAGGCTATCTGGACAGGCTCGTGAATATCAAGTGGATTGACGCTCGCCGGCTGACTGCGGAGGAGAAAGGCGGGGAGTATGAGATTCCTGGGCTGCGCGTGGACATGCAGATGGAGACGTATCAGCTCAAGGGCGCAGCGGCTGAGTCGGCTTCGTCAGGGGGCGTAGGGAATGCTGGGTTCTAATATCGGGGCTCGTGAGGGCAACTATTTGAGGTCCTTAAATATGGCGCCCTTTAATCTGGGAGGAATAGGGTTTGCTCAGGAATAAGTGGTTTATGGGTGTGGTCATCGCTTTGGCCGTTCTTGTTCTCGCATGGCAGTTGATTCCGTTTATCGTGGAGAGGGTATCGCGGCACAAGGGCCCCAGTGAGACCAATATAGCTAAGACCGCTGTCCAAACGGCTCCTGAGTTGGATGTTGAGGTGCCCACGCGGGACGTTGGGCTTGAAGTGTCTGGCCAGGCGGCCGCCTCGGCGGTATCGGCAGTAGCTCGACCAGGCGAGGCTGAGGCCAAATGGATGGGGGAGTTTGCGGCCGCGAGCAGGGATACTTCCAGGTCGCCATTTCAGCGTAAATATGAGGGACTGGGCAAGATATTCATAAGGTCACGCCCCGGCGGTGCAGAGATTTATATCAATAATACATTGATGCCAAAGCAGACCGACTGGCTGGTTCCCGTGAGTTTTCCGGCTGGCAAGTATCTGGTGGAGCTGAGGAAGGAGGGCTATAACCCTTACGTTACGGACCTTGTGGTCCCGGAAGGGTTCAGCGATTTTGAAGAGATCACAACCATAAATGCCGCTCTGCGCAAGAAGCCTGAGGCGAGCGCGCAGCAAGTCCAGAGAAACCTCTTATATGTTCGCGGCGAGCCGCCGGTTCGAGTGGCTATGATAATGCATAGCGGCAAGCAGTCGTGGGCAGTAATCCAACGATTGCCGCTATCTGAGGGCATCAAATGGGTAGTCACAGAGGGGGAGGACATCCAGTTCTCAACACCGACTGGCGGCCCAAGAGGCGCAGAAGAAGTGTCTCAGAGGATCAGGATCATCAGGATACTTCCTGAGGTCGTAACCATCCGCAATCTGTTGATCAACCTTGATTACGACTTCCCGATCGGAGGCACATGGGGTTCGGAAACCAAGCAGGAGGCCGCGGCGAAGTCGTAAACGTGGTTGTGGGATATGCGTTCAAGATGGGAGTGCTTGGTCGGGAATGTTTTGACGGGCGTCGCATTTTGGGTAGTATATGGGTAACGGGAATGAGGAATTCGTTTAGGGCGGAATAGAAGATGATGTTTGTCATACGGGAGGCTGATGTGAAGAACGGATGGGTAATGGGGGCGACCTCAATCGCTATTCTTTCTCTTGTTTTGATGCTTGTGTCGCTTTCGGGGTGTGCGATGATGCGTGCCCCTGCGGTGGGACCTGCCACGAGCGAGGCAGAGGCTGTAGTTGAGGAGCCAACGGTTGCTACTGAGAGCACCGAGTCAGATGAACCAGAGCTTGAGGATATGACCGTCTTGGAGACCCTTAATCTAGCGGACGTCTCCGAGGCGCTCTCGCTGGCGGAGGCTCCCGAGTCGCCGGTTCCGTCTGTGCTTCAGCAGCGGTTCGACATAAAGGTTCAGGACGCACAGCTGCAGGATGTTGTCCAGACTTTGGTCAAGGGCAAGGGCCTGAACGTTATCATCCCACAGCGGCTCCAGGGCACGATTACATTGGACGTCTCAAGCGTTACGCTCGAGGAGATATTTGACATTGTTCTTAGGTCTTTTGGCTATTCGTGGCGCATAGACAACAAGTTCCTTATCATCACACCTGGCGAGCCGATCAAGGTTTTCAGGATCAAGCAGGCACCCATTCTGGACATCAAGTCCCAGGTCGAGGATATATTGGCTGGACGTGGCCTGGTTCTTACTGACATGCCTTCACGGACGCTGACGCTCATAAACTGTGATCCAACGGTAGCGAACTATGTTGAGGAGTATATACGGGCTGTCGATGTGAAGCCTCCGCAAGTTGAGATAGAGGTCGAGCTGTTTGAGGTGCAGCTGGACAGCGACCACGAGATGGGGATCGACTGGACCTTCAAAGATGTTGATTTATCTGGCTGGTCCAACCTGCGTGGCACAGCGATGACGTTTCTCACAGGCTATCTAGGGGGGCAGGTCATCGCCGCTGGCCTCAGCAACGATCATGTGGAGATGCTTTTGATGGCCTTGTCTCAGCAGGGCGATGTCGAGATGATATCCTCACCAAAGCTTGTCGCGATGGACCGGAGGACGTCTAAGTTCGACATATACACCAACATACCATACACAGAATACGTGAAGGTTACGGACGTGAACCCGCTCGGCATCGCCTACACAGAGTATAGGCCAACAGTGGCGTGGCGCGAGGTCGGAACACGACTGGAGATCACGCCGCAGATATCCTCCGATGGCTACGTGGCCATGTCGGTTAAGCCTCGCATCGAGACTGTGATTGGGACTGTTGGAGGGCAACCGCAGACCAACCGAAGAGAGGGCGATCTTTACGCGAGGGCTAGGGATGGCCGGACGATCGTGATCGGCGGGCTGATGTTCAACAACACTCAGGAGCTAACCTACAAGATCCCAGTGATCGGGGACATACCATACATAGGTCGGCTGTTCAGAATGACCAAGCGCTCTACTAGAAAGACCGAGATGGTCATTTTCTTGACGCCTCATATCCTGAACGACACAAACATCGCAGATTTCGCCGAGGCGGAAAGAGCAACCTGCAACAGCACAGCGGGCAGGCCCATCCACTATCCGATGGTTCCGAAGTAACCGGGGGCTTCAAGCGCAGCAGGTCGTGTAGGGGCCCGGTGCTTGCCCAGCCCTTCTTATGATGCCTGCCAAACAGCTTTGGGTAAATCCGGTTGCGTCAATAGGATCGGGCGATTTTGTGAATCGCTCTGGTCTAATCCGATCGGGCACCTTAAGGGCGGTTCGTGGAGGCTGTCCAATAAGTCGGGTCTGAGGTTGTGTAGGGGCGGGGCTTGTCTCCACCCATCTATCTATTCGGGCAGACACAAGGCCTGCCCCTACAAAGTGATAGTCCAGGTCTGAAACACCAATCCCGCGTTCCTCAGTCGAGCATCTCAAAGCCAACCAGGCTCATCTCGCTCATCTGTGTCATGCTACCTGGGATGAAAAGCGCGGCCGCGGCCAGATACGTTCCCACCGGACATCCTTGCGGAACCTGAAACGCAAGAACGCTCGCCGGCCCGAAGAGATAATCGCCCGGCATCTCAAAGCCCGCGACCCATGGGAACAGGCCGGGACCAAAAGCCGTATCACCGACGCAGAATATCTGCCCTGTCGGGCTTACGATAGCGATGTAAGCGTCGGCGGTGGTGCTCTCATCCGACGGATTGGCGATACGAATGGAAAGGTCAAACGTGTCCCCAACGCGGTATTGCGAGGCGTTGAGGTAGCATTTGATGTCCGCGATGCTCGTAAGATAGTGATAGCCCATGTCAACTTCGTCCGCGTCAAACCCGTCGTCCGTTCGGGTGGTGCGGAACGAAAGCCCGCCAGAGGCGTTCTCGATGAAGCCGAATCCTGCGTTAATACAGGGGCTATCCTCCTTCTGTTTTGCGGCCTCAGCGCTTAGGTAGTAGTCGCCTCGTGCATCCGAGGCGCTGGCGAAGCGTGGGTTCTGATCGATGTTGTTGGTTCCTGGCCCGGAGTATCCGCCGAATACGCAGGAGTATGAGGCCTGGACCTCGCTCTCACCGAGCGTTGCGATCCCGTCCTCCCCGCCCCACACAATGCAGCTTAGAAGTGAGAGTTCTGAGTAGCTATCGCAAAAGATGCTTGTTGCGCTTGAGGCGGCCGTGTTGTCCCAGACGGTAACGTTGGTCAACGTGGGGCTGCAATACTCGTTGGAATAGATACCGGCGCCGGGGACTTGGGAGTCGTTTCTCGCGACCAAGCAGTTGTTGAGGTTAGGGTCGCAGCAATACTCGCAATAGAGACCCGCTCCGCCAAGCGGTGCATCTCCGGCCACCACGTTATCCATTATTCTGCAATGGAGCAAATTCGGGGAAGAGTAGTTCTGGCAGAATACTGCAGCGCCACCGGACGAGGCGCTGTTCTTGGTGAAATTGCAGGATGTTATGTTGCCGCCGGTGTTATCGCTGAACGCCACCCCGGCGCCCCATGCGGCATCGTTTCCAGCTATGTTGGTCTCGTCAATTGTCGCCTCGGAATCTTGACCGCAGAAAACGCCACCGCCCTGGCCTCTTGCCGAGTTGGCCGTTACGTCCGAGTCCAGAAGTTGAAGGGTAGAGCCAACGCAGCATATCGCACCGCCGTCCTGGCCCGAGGTGTTCAGAGAGAGCTCGCAGTCGGTAATGTTGCACCTACCGTCCCGCTCACACAAGATAGCCCCGCCGCTTCCGGTCGCCACATTTGACCAAAGCGTGCAAGACTCAAGCGTTATCTGGCAATGGTGGAGGCAATTGATGGCGGCTCCGCTGTCGGCGCTGTTTCTGGAGATGCTCGACGCCTCAACGTGGGCGGTGGAGAAGTCCTCCAGTATCATCCCGCCAGTATTCTCGGTGAACGAGCAGTTATTGACCTTAACATCAGACCACCTAAAGGCGTAGATAGCGGCGCCGGTGTTTCGGTCGAACGTGGTGTTTATGACCGTAGGCGAGCAGTAGTATTCGCAGCAGATGCCCGCACCGCCGGCGGTCGCTGTGTTGAGCACGAACTGGCAGTCCTCGATCAGCGGAGAGCAATCGCCGTAGAGGTAAACACCTGCTCCTGCGCCGTGCTTATCGACCACGGTGGCGCTGTTGCTGTATATCTTGCAGCTTCGGACCGTAATATCCGAATTGATGGCGCAGATGCCGCCTCCGCACGCGTCCGGCCAATCACCGGTCGCTGCGCCCTGCGTCAGTGCTATCCGCTCGATCGTAACTGACTGGGCATTCTGCACAAAGATGACGTGCGGAGCGCTCAGTCCAGCGTCGAGCACCGTTGACTCGGGGCCCATCCCGACCATCGTAACGTAGCTCCTAACCTCGAGCGGGAACGTCTCGCCGTTCGCTGACGATGAGTAGTTGCCGGAGGCTATCGAAAGCCTCGCAGGCCGGCTCGGGTCCGCCCCACCTATGTTGGCGAGAGAGTGGGAGATAGTCTTCCACGGAGCGCTGCGCGAGCCGTCGTTTGTGTCATCGCCGATCGTGCTGTTGACGTAATAGGTCGTGCTGGCAGATGCCAGTCCCGTTGAGAGAACTGCGAACGCAAGGACCACTGCCCAACAAAACGCAAGAATCCTTCTCATCTCTGTCTCCTCATTGCACTGTCAGGACAAGGATCGCAATATAGCCGGGCCGACGACGGTCCATCGCGGCAATGTTTGAATAACTCCTGGCCGCCGAGGCGCCGGTGCACATACGGCTTCTTGTCATGAGCTCTGGTTTCGCATAACATCCAAACCCGATGTACCCTCAGTAATTCATCAATACTTATTTCGTAGATTCCGTGGAGGAACTTAAATGAACGCCAGAAAAGCACCCTATTTTGCGGCAACCTGTCTAGTTTTCTTGGGCCTTGTTCTCACCGCTGCGGCCGGCTTCTGCGCCGAGTGGTCCACACCCTTTGTGATTGACCAGCGAGATGGCGACTATTACGCATCTGTCCTTATCGACAGGGATAACGGCCTACATGTCGCCTACCTGTATGCCCCGGAATTCGGGTCTTCTGTGATTGCCTACGCGTCAAACGTCTCGGGAAGCTGGACGACTGAGACGGTTGATGAGCTGCAGATGCTCTCCGGCACGCGTCCGGACATCGCCGTAAACAGCGACCGGGAGCCGGTCATCGCCTATTCGACTTATGCTGTTGAGCCACCCCAATTAGCAGTCTTCAATGGCTGGTTCTGGGATATTTCTGACTGCCCGGCTCTTGAAATGCAGCACGGCGCTCCGCTGATCTTCATCGATGGGGACGACAACGTGCATGTCGCTTTCAGCTACGCCAACGCGTCGATCCAATATCTCTGGAGAACAGGCAGCTATTGGCAAAGCAGCGTTTTCCAGGCCGATGCTGACGAGGTCACCGGAATCGTAGTCGATTCCTCCTATGTGCCGCACATTGCATACCTCGACCGGGACGGAGAGCTGATGTGCGCCTCGTTTGTCGATGACGAGTGGCACTCGGAGCTGGTTGCGTCTCCCGCCTATGGCGTGATTGGGCTCTGGGACTCCCTTACCATAGACGATCAGGACAGCATGCGCCTCGCTTATTTGGACGGGCCGCCGCCGCTCTCTTCAAAGTTATTCTATGGGACCAAGAGCGGGCAGAGTTGGGACATAGAGCCTGTCGAGGACGGCGGGATATGGGCACAGATCGGCACTGGCAGGTCATACACGGCTCAGATAGCCCATGTCCAGTCCTATACGCAGGAGGACAAGACCAGATATGCCTTCAGGGACGGTCTGGGCTGGCATTCGGAGAACATCCCGATCGCAAGGTATGGGCAGTGGTCGCTTGCCTCAAGAATGACGGCCATGGCCGCCGATTCTGAGTATGTGTATATCGTGTATTCTGGCGAGGACACAACGGATGACGGCTCGAACGCGCTGCTTTATCTCCGGGGCAAGCAGGGCAAGTCAGTGGCCGACGTCTCAGCAGAGCTTGTGCTGAATGACGACTCTTTCAAAATGCACGGGACGATCGTCGTCTCCGCCCATGTTATCACTGGCGAGCAGGAAGTCTCGGTTGAGGCAAAGGTCTGGGTTAGGTGCCCGAACGGCGAGAATTTGTCGGTTCTGGACCCCTGCTCAATCTTCACGATCGGGCCCGAAGCCGACGCGGTTGTCTCTGTCTATGAATACACGTTCGCCGGGACCGAGGGGCCTGGCGAATACGAGATATTCGCGCGGCTCATCGATCCCATCACGGGCGAGGAGCTCTCGTTGGATTCTGCGCCATTTCACTTCTCGGCGTTTTGACAGTGGCCGCATACGGTTGATCTGGAGCCTAAAACGCGGAATTACTATGCACGCTCCTATTCTTTTGGCCCAGGTCTGTCGCCCGAGGTGCATTGTTTCCGACTGAGGATGGGTTAGTTACGTGATGATCGGCATAACAACGACTGTGCCCGTCGAGGCGATCTTTGCCGCTGGCCACACTCCGGTCGATCTGAACAACCTGTTCATCGGCCACCCCGACCGCAATAAGTTCATAGAGCGGGCTGAGAAGGACGGCTATCCGGTCACTGTGTGCGGCTGGGTCAAGGGTATATACGGGGCGGTTCTGTCTGAAGGCATCAAGACCGTAGTGGCCGTGTCCCAAGGCGATTGCAGCAACACACAAGCGCTCGCGGAGACGCTCCAGCTCGCCGGCGTGAAGGTCATACCATTCTCATATCCCTACGGTCGCGACAGAAGACTGCTTGCCGAGCAGATAGACGTTTTTTGCCGGCGCCTTGGCACTGATGTGGAGCAGGCCGAGCGGGAGCGCATTCGCCTGTCCTCCGTTCGCGAGAAGCTGCGACTCATCGACGAGCTGACGTGGCGAGAGGGGAAGTTCTCTGGGCTCAAGAACCATATCGCACTTGTCTCCTCGAGCGACATGCAGGGCGATCCCGTCGCGTTCGAGGCTTATCTTGACGGTCTCTTGCGGGATGCGTCACGTAGCGAGACGCCGGACGGCTTCGAGTCAGCGCTTAGGCTTGGTTTTGTGGGTGTGCCTCCGATCAACGTTGATATCTATGATTTCGTCCAGAGGAATGGAGCGAACGTTGTGTTCAACGAGGTGCAGCGGCAGTTTGCGATGCTGCAAGAGGTGGAGGGCATAGTTGAGCAGTACTCTCGTTACACCTACCCCTACGACGTCTTTGGCCGCATTGCCGACATCGATGAGCAGATACGTGTAAGGCGGCTGGACGGGATCATCCACTACGCGCAGGCGTTCTGTTTTCGCCAGATCGAGGACCTGATCCTGAGAAGAAAGCTGCTAGTGCCGGTTCTCTCGATCGAGGGCAACTACCCGGGGCCGCTTTCTGCGCCTAATCGGCTCCGGATTGAGGCCTTCATTGAGCAGTTGAGGCTCTCGAGGGGGCAACCGTGAATGCCCGCGCAGGACGGCAGTCCTGGGTGATCGCACTTGTTTTTGTGGCTGTGTTCTCGCTGGGACTCTTCCGCATCGTAAACTACGACATCTGGCTCCTTCTCAAGACGGGCGATCTAATACTCAAAACGGGCGCAGTGCCCAAGTCCGACCCGTTCTCCTACACGTCGTTCGCAAAGCCGTGGGTGATGCACGAGTGGCTGTTCTGTCTGGTCGCCGAACTCGTTAGGCGCCATCTCGGACTCGGCCTGCTAGTCGTCCTGAAGGCGATTATTGTCGCCGCCGCCTTCACGCTTGTCCTGCTCGCCGCTGCCATTCGCACGAGACTCAGCTCCGGCGCCATGATCGTAACGGCCACATTCGTGGCCCTGGGCGCGTGCGCCTCGCGCTTCAGGTTCCTTGCGAGACCTCACATAGTTAATCTTATCGGCGTCGCTGCTGTCCTACTTGTGCTCGAGCTCTTCTACACCGGAAGGCCAAAATGGCTGCTCTTGCTGCCCCCGGTGACGCTCGTTTGGGCCAACATGCAGGCGGGCGCCATCATCGGCCCGGCCTACCTCTGGTTGATGCTCGGCTCAGACCTCGTGTCCACCAAGTTTGGCCAACAACCAAAGCCAAAAGCCAACCACGGCGGCAGGCGGACGCTCGCTCTCGCCGCACTCGCCTCAACCGGCGCTCTCTTCATCAACCCTTACGGGCTGCGCATCCTCGATTTCGCAAGAGCTGCCATTGCCGAGCACGGGGCCGGGGGCGGTGTATCGGTCATGGAGTGGACCCCGCCCGGCGTTCGCTTCAAGCTCTTCTGGGCGCTCTTCGCCTTGGTCTGGGCGGTTTTTCTCGCGGGCTTCGGGAGATGGCGCTTACGAGACGCTGTTACCCTGCTGCTCGCATCCTTCCTGGCGATCATGGCGAGGCGCTACGTTCCCATCTTTTTTTTGATCGTAACTCCCGCCGTCGGCCACATAGTCTCGCAATGGTCGGTGTTCTCTCGGGACGTCCGGCCGCGACCTCGGGCACGCCTTCTCCTCCAAGTTGCGGCGGTAGGGGCTGCCGCGATTTGCATGGTGGTGATATTCGCCAAGCCCTCCGCTTTTGTGCCGGGCGTTGGAGTCAATCTCAGCGCATATCCGGTTGGCGGCGTCAACTTCATTGTCAAGCACAACATATACGGCAATATCTATAACTCGCACAGGTTCGGAGGCTACATCATTTTCAGGACCTATCCGGGCCGGAAGGTCTTCATCGACGGTAGAAACATGGTGCACAAAGCGCTGTGGGAGAAGTTCGCCAAAGAGCCATTCGAACAGATAGCAGACGAATACCAGATAGACTACGCCGTCTTGGACTATAAGTTCGATTCGAGGCGCCGGCAGTTTTCAGCCCGGTCGGTCAGATCGGCCGCCAGGCCGCCGCGTTTGGCGAAAGCAGAGAGGTTGTTGGACTGGTGGAAGCGTCATAACGGCTGGCATCTCGTCTTTTGGGATGACATCTGCGCAGTTTACGTTGATGGCAGCGATAAGTTCCGAGCCGTGCGCAGGCAGTTCGAGTATAGGTTCATCGATCCTACGGTCGCCAATCCGGCCTATCTCGCTGGCTACCTGGGCGATGCACGGACGCGGAAGCTCGTCATTGACGAGGCAGGCAGGGCGATCAGACAGTCGCCGAATTCGGCGTCGTGTCGGGGTCTCTATGATTGGCTTGTCGAGCAGGCCAAAGAAAGGCCGTCAGTGGAATGACCGGGCGAGCGAGCCGACGATGAGATACCAGCCGTCAACCATCACGAATAGCAGTATTTTGAAGGGCAGGGAGACCATGACAGGCGGCAGCATCATCATCCCCATTGAGAGCAGGACGGCTGCGACGACCATGTCGATAATGAGAAATGGCACAAAGATAAGAAACCCTATTTGAAATGCGGTCTTCAATTCACTCAGCACGAAGGCTGGCACGAGAACCTTGTTGGAGACATCATCCGGCTTGGCTGGCCGTTTCTCCTTCGCCAAGTGCACGAACAGCGCGATGTCTTTTTCCTTTGTCTGCTTGAGCATGAATTGCCTGATCGGCGACATACCAGCGTTGAAAGCCTCCTGGTAGCCTATGTCATTGTTCATAAGGGGCAGGAATGCGTCGGAATAGACCTGATTGATGACGGGACTCATGATGAAGTAGGTCAGGAAGAGGGCGAGCCCGACGAGGATCGTGTTCGGAGGGGTCGATTGAGTCCCGATAGCCTGCCGCAGGAAGTGGAAGACGATGATTATTCTGGTGAAACTGGTCAGCAGCACGAGTATCGCCGGAGCGAGGGTCAGCACGGTCAGCAGTAGCATAAGCTTTAGCGTGAGCGCGATGGTGTCCGGCGAGCTGGTATCGCCGAGCGTCAGGGTTACGGACGGAGCGGGCGCTGCAGGAGGGGCCGGCGCCTTGGGTGGAGCAACGGGCGCCTGAGCGAATGCGACACCGGTATTGCACCATAGGCCGAGAATGCTCGTGATGATAAGAGCCGCCAGGACGGCGCGTGTGGGTTTCAGCATGGACCTCGGCTTACTCCCATCGTTCATAGCCATTCAAGGTCAGACATATATCAGTATCGGCCTCATTGAATGCACAGAACACCATGTTCTGGCTACCTACCGAAATCAATTTCGCGGCAGCACGCATCTATACTATAACCAGTTGTTCGATCGTGTTCTCCCAACTGTGCTCCAATGACGCCTCGTATGCCCTCTCGCCGAGCGATCGCGCCAGGCTCAGGTCCGACGCGAGCCTGTCTATTGCGTCCGCGATCGCGTGTCCGTTGGGCTGGCAGACAAAACCGGTCTCGCCATCCCTTACTAGCTCTTTCGGGCCACCGCTATCCGTGCAGGTTATCACGGGCTTATGGCATTTGCCTGCCTCCAGCGTCACGAGCCCATAATCCTCGTTGAACGGGCCGTAGAAAACTGCGCGGCATTCGGAGTAATAACGGCTGAGATCGTCATAGCTCATCTCGCCCACAAACTTGACCCTGCTGCCAAGTCCCATCTGCTCCGCCAATCGCTTGAGTTCATTTTCTTGCGGCCCTTGTCCAGCGATAATGGCGTCAACGCCCGGCTTTTTCAAGTCGGCAAGAGCACGTATGAGTAGGTCGTGCCGCTTGAGTTCAACAAGCCTGGCTGGCGAGAGTATAAATGTGCCGAACGTGTGCTTGCTGCACCGGAGCAAGTCCGATGCGGGCGGATAGAGGACCTCTGATGGGATGTTCCCGAATTGCAGGAGCCTTTGCTGGATATTCTTGGACTGAGCGTAGAGCTTCGTGACGTTTTTCTTGAGCAGGAAGGTGTCGATCTTATGTAGTAGTCCCCGGCGCATTCTCTCCTTAAGAAATTGCTTTTGGGAGACTAAGCTGGCCGAGAACTTCTCCCACAGATCATAGTATTCGCGCATCCGATGATTGAACCAGCAGACGTGGACAGGGTGGCGAATCGCGAAGCTGGGGAACTTCAGCGAGATCACCTGGTCCACGCGCTCTGGGCATCCCTCGAAGCGCACATCAGTCAGATAGGCAGCAAGATATGCGGAAAACTGACGCCCAAACCGATTCTGCGGGACGGTCAAAAGCTGCGCCTGGTGGCCGAATCGCACAAGCTCTCGAACCAATGTCTCTGCGAGCAGCTCATTGCCGCCCCTGACGAAAGGCACAGTAGAAGTTACCACGCATATTCGTTTCATGGTTGAGGAGTATATCACACTGGTGGCGTGGTCAGGCGGCTCTCTGATTACGCATTGACGCAGGATGCAGTTGAAGGCTCAGTTGAGGACGACTGCGAGGTGCCTTTCCTTCGCGTAGAACCGCATGTTGCGCAGGGCCGCTGCCTCGATCTGCCTGATCCGTTCTCGACTCAGTCCCATCTCCTGGCCGATGCTCTCGAGGCTTCTCTTGACGCCGTCCTTGAGGCCGAACCTGAGCGTGATTACCTTCTTCTCTTGTTCGTTCAGCTGCTCAATGAGCTCTCGAAGTCGGTCCGTGTAGCTTTGGAGTATTAGCGCCCGCTCAATCTCGCTCTCACCGTATGTCTCGGCGTCGTCGAGATTCGCCTCGAGGATGTCCGTCCCTTGCTCCTTTGATGATTCGATGGAAATAGCGTCAGCCGCCGCTCTCATAAGGGTCTCGACCTCCGCCTCAGAAAGTCCAACATATTCGGCCACCTCGCGTGCATCGGGAGCTCTATCCAGCTTGTCCCGCAGGCATTCGTAGGCCCTCTTAATCGCCCGCAGTCTGATCGTTTGCTTGACGGGCAAGCGCACGACGCCGGCCTGCGCCGCCAGCGCTGACCTGATGGCCTGCTGGATCCACCATTTGGCATAGGTGACGAAGCGATTAGCCTTGTTGGGATCGAACCTCTTGGCCGCCTCGATGAGGCCTATGTTGCCCTCGTTGATCAAGTCAGGCAGCGGGACTCGGCTACTGGCGTATTTCTTGGCTATTGAGACCACAAAGCGCAGGTTTGCCTCGACCAGCTGCTCGATGGCGCTCTTGTCTCCCTTTCTTGCGCGTCGGCCCAGTTCGATCTCCTCTTCCCTTGTGAGAAGGGGTGTTCTCGAGATCTCATCAAGGTATGTGCCGAGGATGTCCTCGGGAGGCCCTTCCTTACGCTTGAGCCCGTTCTTGTCGCCCATTATTCTGAGTTACACCTCTGAAGCAGCCAACCCGATTAGGCATCGTATTGGCACTTATTGAACATAAACAGATTTCAAGATATTAAACAACCGACGTAGGAACAAGCCGCGCCGCAAACTGCCTCCGCCATGAGGCAGTTTCCTATCTTTCTAGCGGAGTTGCGGGCATGGCAGCGGCGACGGGAGCTCACTCGCCCGTGATCTGAACGAAGACTCTCCGGCTGCGTGGCCTGTTGTCGAAATCCAGAAGAACTATCTGCTGCCAGGTGCCCAGGACAAGGCCGCCGGAGTGAAGCGGCACCGAGAGCGAGCTGCCGATCATGGCCGCCCTGACGTGTGCAAAGCCGTTGCCATCATGCCATCTCAAATCGTGCTCGTATGGTATATCAGAAGGCGCCATGCGTTCAATCGCGTCCCTGAGGTCTTGAACGGCGCCCGACTCGAATTCGATAGTGCTCACAGCCGCGGTAGAGCCAGCGACTGAGACCGTTACAATCCCATCTTGCATGTTGTCCTCAGAGACAGCCCTTCTGACATGGTCGGTGATATCTATGACGTCCGTGAACCCCTTAGTGGAGACCTGAAACTCTTTCAGGACAACAGACATCTTATCTCCATCTACAAACAATATGACTATATCAAGCAGTCCGAACCTGGCTCCCCGCTTAAATAACAGCTGAGGCGTTCAGTCGGTTGCGAACGTGTGCGGTTAAGAAAACCTCAACCCGTTACGATATATAGGAGCGCATGTTGAAAGTTCCTTTTTATGTGCTTGGATGTCAAGTAAGTCTGAAAGGCAGGAACAGACAGGGGTTATGGACATAGCGACTATTTTGGGGCTATTGGTTGGCGCCGGCCTCATCCTGTTCGGGATTGGCGGCTCAATCACAGCTTTTGTCGATATACCATCTTTCTTGATCGTGGCCGGTGGCACGGTGGGTGCGGCGTTTATCAGTTTTCCACTGAAGGATATGATGAGTCTGACAGGAGTTGTCCAGCAGGCCCTTTTCGTTCGGGTTAAGCCCCCCAACGACCTTGTTAAGGAGCTGGTCTCGTTCTCACAGAAGGCGAGAAGGGATGGAATGCTCTCGCTGGAGGGCGCATCAAAAGAGATAAACGACGAATACTTGAAGAAGGGGATAGGTCTAGCGGTTGACGGAACTCAAGCGGAACTCGTAAAGGAGATACTCGAGACGGAGATGGACTACTTGTCCGACCGCCACAAGCTCGGTGCCTCGATACTTGAGGCGATGGGCGGCTATGCGCCTGCGTTCGGCATGGTTGGCACTCTGATCGGGCTTATTCTCATGTTGCAGTCAATGGATGACCCGAGCAGCATCGGCCCGGCAATGGCGGTTGCGTTGATAACGACCTTTTACGGGGCCTTGTTTGCGAACCTGGTCTTCGTGCCTCTGAGCAGCAAGCTCAAGAAGAGGTCTCAAGAGGAAAGGCTGCGGAAGGAGATGATAGTCTCCGGCATCATGTCGATCCAAAGCGGCGACAATCCGCGGCTGGTGGAGCAGAAGCTGAATACGTTCCTGCCGCCGAAAGAGCGCGAGACCTCTTTCGAGTAGGCTGACGCACGGGAGAAAATAAGGCTCTGCATCGGGCGGACATGATGCTGGGCGCAATCGAACTGAGAGGGGTCATGCCCTAAAGGCATAGGAGCCAAGATGGCCGAAGAGGAATCGCAAGAGCTTCCCGGTTGGGTGCCGCTTTTCACCTCGTTGATGATCCTAATGTGCGCCTTCTTCATTCTGCTCGTGGCATATTCGTCATTTGACACGAAGAGGTCCAAGAAGGCGATCGGATCGCTGCAAGGGACATTTGGGGTTTCCGGCTCGCTGGGGCTGTTTCCCATGAGCGGCGGGGCTTCCTCAATTCGCAGCCCCAAGGATGTGTCGAAGACCCCAAGGACGAGATCGAGGGCGCAAAAGGTTCGCGCGTTCACAAGATTCTGCCAGGCGCGCAAGGGGGTCCGTGTGCAGTACAGTTCTAAGGGCATACGAATTGACACGGCTGAACGAGTGCTGTTCGATCTCGGGTCCGCGAAGTTGAACAAGGGCAGCAGAGAGTTCTTGACCAAGGTGGCTGACCTTCTCGAGGAGTCTCAGAGCCGTGCAATTGTTGAGGGCCACTGCGATGAGTCGGACATCAAGGCATCGCAGTTCGCTTCGGGCTGGGAGCTCTCCATTGAAAGGGCCTTGTCGGTTACGAGGTTCTTGATAGACTTCGGCATCGACCCGGGCAAATTGTCCAGCTACGGCTATGGGCAATTCAATCCGCTCACCAGCGAAGATGGCGACAAGCAGAAGTTCAATCGCAGGGTAACAATGCTGATAGATATAGGGGATGTGCAGGGCTTGCTGAAAGACTCAGAGGAGAGAGATGGCGAGGAAGAAACGGGCGGCTGAGGGCGGAGGCGTTGACCAGCGTTGGATGCTGACGTTCTCAGACATGATGACGTTGCTTCTGACGTTTTTCGTGCTCCTGTTCTCAATGTCATCAACAGACAGCGAGAAGCTGCACCAGGCGATGAAGGCGCTTAAGGATGAGTTTGCTGCTCTCAATCTCGGGACTTTGGGCATAGGCGGCGGCTCGGCCGGTGCGCCGGAGAACCCCGGTCTGGTGATACGGCCGGACGAGATACGAGCCGCAGTTGACGAGATCAAGAGATTCATTTCGGCTGAGGACCTCGATGACGATGCTCAAGTCACTCGGGCAGGGCGAAGGATAAAGGTCTCCCTTGCGGCGGACGTCCTGTTTGATACAGCCTCCGTAGCGGTCAAGCCGGCGGCGCGGCCCTTGCTTCACAAGATAGCGGGCATCGCAACAAGGCTTGCCAAGACAGTGAGGGTAGAGGGCAACACCGACAGCACAGCAGTCGTTGGTCAGAGATTCAACTCGAACCTGGACCTCTCAGCATACAGGGCGACCAGCGTCCTGAAGACCATTTTAGAAGAAAAAACCTTCACACCGCGAGGCGCTTGTGTCGGCGCTTTTGGTGAGTACAATCCGGTACGTCCCAAGGAGCGAAATGACAGGGACAGAAGGGCCAATCGGCGAGTTGACATCTTCGTTGTTGACCCGCCTGACGCCGAATCGTTCTGGTATGCGCTGATGGAATCTTATCTTAGTAATGCAGGCGATAGGGATTGAGAAGTTTATTTGTGTCGAGATAAACTTTCTGGTATCTTCGACCTGTAACTTGTCAAATAGCTATGGAGACTGATTATCGTGGCGGAAAGTAACGGACAGGCGCAAGGCGTAGGGTCGCAGCAGGGCGGAGGCGAGACGAAGAAGAAAGTCTCGATTGTCAAGATACTTATCCTTCTTATGATCGCCGTTGTCGTGTTTGGTGGTGTTGCCGCAGGTGTTCTGTATTTTCTCTATGGTGTGGAATCGAGCGACACTGGCGGCGCCTCGAAGACGGTGCCCAGCAAGCCGCAAGAGTCCGGGGCGCCTTTGACACCAGCGGCTTCCACGGTGGTTAGCACCTACGAACTGAAATCGTTCATTGTCAATCTAGCGGACAGCGGGTCATATCTCAAGATCACGTTAGCGCTGGGCTACGGCATTGCAGAGCAGGAGCCGCTTCTAAAGAGCAAAGAGCCGCAGATAAGAGATGCCATACTGACGATATTGTCCTCCAAAAGCGCCAAGTCCTTGTCAACCAAACATGGGAAGATGAAGCTCAAGGACGACATCAACAAAGCACTGAACGAGTTGCCTGGTCTTGTTAATGTTGTTATATCTGTCTACTTCACCGAATTTCAGATTCTATGAGAGGTTTCGAGCTCCGAACCGAGCACCGTTGTGGTCGAGCCGATTGCCCTGGAGACCCCGCTGGCAGCACGTCCTTCGCACCGCGTTTGGGCTGCTTCGAGGCGCCGGTTGAGCCAGAAGCGGAGGCGGAATAATGGCTAAGATTCTGCACTCATCTGAGACTGTGTCCGTTTCAGAACCCATAGGCAGAAAACCGGACAAGGCTGCGCAGACCTCAATGGGTTTCCTCTCGGATGTCCCTGTTACAGTTTCGGTCGTAATGGGCCGGACAACCATTACTGTGAGGGAACTGTTAGAATTGAGTGTTGGCAGTGTTTTGGAGATCAACAGGCCGGTCGACGAGAGCTTTGACCTCAATATAAACGGAGCGCCGTTTGGGAAAGTGGAAGTATCGGTCATTGAGGACACCTACGGTCTGCGTATTGCGGAGATAGTTGATCCTTTCGAGGGGTAGGATATTTCTATCCCGACTTTCTGCTGGGGAGCATCGATGCGGGGAAAGGCATACTTAGGTTTCATTCTCATTGCGGGCGTGCTTTTGGCCTCGGTTCTCCCCGTCCCTTTGTGGGCTCAGGGAGAATACCTCGGCAATGCGCTGGATGAGCTAGCATCCCCCTCGCCCTCGCCCTCGCCCCCGAAGGAGGCCCCATCCTTCACTGAGATGTCGGTCCGCATGTTCATAGTCCTTATCGTAATTATCGGGCTGATCATCCTACTGGGGTTTTTCATGGGAAAGTTTCTGAAGGGACGACGGTTTGGGGCTGGCAAGATGGCAACTGTCCTGTGCGTTACGCACATCGTAGATAGGAAATACATCGCCGTGGTTGAGGTGCTCGGAAGAACACTGATCGTCGGGGTAGGCGCAGATTCGGTTGCGCTGCTGGCTGACATAGGGGCGGCGCTGCCCCTGGAAGCACAGGCTGCGGTCACTCCGGAGGGCACGAACCCTAAAGAGAATCAGGAAGGTTTCTCAGACGTGCTGGCAGACAAGCTCTCAACGATGGAATCAGACCAAGCCCACTCATTCCTGGACAGCCTCACTGACCAGGTGAAGAAGAAAATATCGCGCCTCAAGGAATAGCGCACTGCTCCGCGCTTCGGAACAAGAGGCCGCTGTAAAAAAGCGTTTTCTGGGGGGCGGACTTCTGGCTTGCATTTAGCCCAACCCGGTGGCATGTTTCCGACCATCGAGAGGAGAAAGATCTTGTTTGGCATTGGGTTGACGGAGCTTCTGCTAGTCTTTGTGATAGCGCTGCTGTTCGTTGGGCCGAAGAGGCTGCCCGGGGTTGCGCGGGGTATAGGTCGGGCTCTGGGCCAGCTCTCCGATATGTCTCGGCAGTTCTATATGGCGTTGACAGATGCCGCAAGGCAGCAGGACGCGGACGGCTCAAGCGTGCCCGATTGGTTCTCGGACGTTGCCAAGCCCGGAAGCTCGATCAAAGTTCGGCCGCTCGGCAAAGATGACGACAAGACGTAGCGGCTCCGTCGCTTGTGTGGGCTTTTCTGCTCAACTTGATCGGGCGGCTTTGTAGAGGACTACGGCCAGCCCGACAAATAGAGCCATTGAGACAGGATCTGCCCAGGGGCCCATCCAGTTGCCTCCGCCAAAGCCCGTCTTTACGCCGGAGTATGCGATGAGTGCGAAGGCAATGCCAACCAAGGCACCACCTGCTATCAGCCCCGAGCTGAACAATATCCCGCTCTCTCCCCGCCCCTTGAGCCGTTTGGCATTCCTGGTCTTCTCCACTGCGCTCTTGACAAGGGCGCCCATCATGATTGGCGTTGTGAGTTCGAGCGGTAGGTAGAGGCCGACCGCGAAGGGGAGCGAGGAGATGCCGAAGAGCTCGACGACCAGTGCGGTGAATGCCCCAACCATGATCAATGTCCACGGCATTCTGCCCTGGAAAACGCCCTGAACGACCATTTTCATCAGCGTTGCCTGAGGCGCCGGGAGCGCGGCCGAGCCGATGACGTATCCCTCGTGCAGGATGAACAGGGTGCCGCCGACGAACAGTGCAGCCGTCAGAACGCCCAAGAATTCCCCTATCTGTTGCAGCCGCGGCGTTGCCCCAACCAAAAAGCCCGTCTTTAGGTCCTGCGACGTGTCCCCAGCTATGCAGATCGAGATGCAGACGACCGCGCCCACGCTGAGAGCCGCGGCCATTCCCGCCGTGCCATCGATCCCGAACAGGACGAAGATGGCCGAAGTTCCCAAGAGTGTTGCTATCGTCATGCCAGATGCGGGATTCGAGGAGCTGCCTAGTATGCCCACGATTCTGGAGGAGACCGTAACGAAGAAGAAGCTGAAGATGACCGTCAGGAACCCCCCGACAAGGCCGATGTCAACCTGCGGAAGAAGCCAGATCGCTATACCCATCGCTACCGCGACGGCTGCGACGAGCTTGAGCGAGAGGTCCCGGTCAGTCCGCTTGGTCTCGGCGATTCCGAGTGTTTTGTAGGCCTTGCTCAGTCCCAGCTTCACGGACTCGACGAGGGTCGGGACCGCCCTGATGAGGCTCATTATCCCACCGACCGCGACCGCGCCCGCACCGATGTATCTGATGTAGTTGTGCCAGACATCTATTGGCTCCATTTGACTGATGGGCACGCTCGCGAGGAAGAGCGGCTCGTTGATGCGTGAGCCCAGTGCGTAGAACAGGGGGATGAAGACGAGCCAGCCCAGAACGCCTCCGGAGAGCATGTAGGCTGATATCTTCGGGCCAATTATGAACCCGACGCCCAAGAGCGATGGGAGCGTCTCGACACTGACCTGTGCGCCCTGCGGGAGGGGGAGCCGCCAGCTCGGCGTCTCCTTCCAGATGGCGAGGCCGTGAGGGTCCATTAGGAACTTGAAGATGGCGCCCCACGCCACGCCAAAGAAGACCTTCTTGGCCTTTGCGCCGCCCATGTCGCCCGCAACGAGCACCTCGGCGCACGCAGTCCCCTCGGGATACGGCAGTTTCTTATGCTGAGAGACGATCAGATAGCGCCTCAGTGGGATCATGAACAGCACGCCGAGCCACCCGCCCAAGAGCGCGAGAACCATGATCTTCAGGAGGCCAACATCGCCAATACCGAGCAGAATCATCGCCGGAATGGTGAAGATGACGCCGGCCGCAAGCGATTCGCCGGCCGAGCCGATCGTCTGAACCATGTTGTTCTCAAGCACAGTCCCGCCTCGCATCAGGCCGCGCAATATCGCCATCGAGATGACTGCCACGGGGATCGAGGCGCTGACGGTCATGCCGACCTTCAGGCCGAGATACGCGTTGGCTGCCCCGAACACTATCCCCAGCACGACGCCCAAGACGATTGATCTGACGGTCATCTCAGGCACTATGCGCTCGGCTGGAACGTAGGGCTTGAACTCCTGCTCGTCCTGATTTATATGCTCATTATCCTCTTGCATCGCCCCGTCCTTTGGCTTCAAAATGAATCATAAGAGAAAAGCCATTGTAGCAAATCCCGCTTCCACATCCCAAATCTTATCTGGGTCTCCTGTTGACTGCCGTGGTTGGAATCTACAGAATGCTAGAATCGTGGTGCTTCTATCGGACACAGGGGATTGTAACCAATGCCAACGACGCACAAGATAGTCTTCGGCGATAGCCGCTCGATGACGGAGCTGGCCGACGAGTCGGTCCACCTTATCATCACCTCGCCACCGTACTGGCAGCTGAAGGACTACGGCGTCAAGGGCCAGATCGGCTTCGATGACACCTACGAGGACTATATCAACAACCTCAACCTCGTCTGGAAGGAGTGCGAGCGCGTCCTGCACAAGGGCTGCCGACTCTGCATCAACATCGGCGACCAGTTCGCCCGTGCCGCATACTACGGCAGATACAAGGTCATCCCAATCCGCACCGAGGTCGTCAGGATGTGCGAGGCGCTGGGGCTAGACTACATGGGCGCGATCATCTGGCAAAAAGTAACGACCTGCAACACCACTGGCGGCGCCTCGATCATGGGCTCTTATCCCTACCCCCGGAACGGGATCATCAAGCTGGATTACGAGTTCATACTCATCTTCAAGAAACTCGGCGAGCCGCCCGAGGTCTCGGACGAGGCGAGAAAAGCCTCGAAGCTCAGCCTAACTGACTGGAACAAGTGCTTCTACGGGCACTGGAACTTCCCCGGCGAGCGAATATCGCGCGGCTCGGCGGGCAAGAAAAAGCCACCACCGACACTAAAGAGCTCATCGCCGTTTGGGGACGAATCGCCAGCAGTGTCGGGGCGCGAGATGAGGCCAAAAGGGGGCAGGGCGCCCGAGCTTGAGCACATCGCGCCGTTCCCCGAGGAGCTCCCAAAGCGACTCATCCGGATGTTCACTTTCGTCGGCGATACGGTGCTCGACCCATTTCTGGGAAGCGGCACCACGACTCTCGCGGCCAAGAATCAGGACCGCAGCTCGATCGGCTACGAGATCAACGCTGACTACCGCCCGCTTATCGAGCAGAAGACCGGCGCCCGGGATGTGGCCACTTTCGGCGGTGACGTCAGATTCGAGTTCATCGAGCAAGATGATAAGTCCGACAAGTCGGGCAGGTCTGACATCACAAATGGAATCAAGGCGCTGCCCTACATATTCAAGGACGTGGTCCAGATGACCCGGAAGGTCGATCCGCGAAAGAAGACCTACGGCTCGCGGGTTCGGGCTGGCAACGTGCCCGAAGAGGAGCTCCGCAAGGTGAAGCTCATCCTCGGTCCGTGGCTTCTGGAGCTCGACGACGAGACGAAGGTCCACCTGATCGGCTACCGGCCGATTGCGGGCAAGGAGGCGGAGGTTACCGCCCTGCTCGAGAGGCTCACGCTGGGCAAGAAGGTCTATTTAAGGGAGTCCAAGCGCTTCAAGTTCGACGACAAGGGCCGCCTGCTCGCCTACGTCTATCTTGACGACGACACCTTCGTCAACGCCGAGCTCATCAAGACGGAGCTGGTGGACATCGACACCACGTATGAGTGAGGGCCATCATTCCAGGCCTAAGTACAGGCTTCAGACCGTCTGGCAGGTGAGTCGCGGCAGTATAGTCTAAGAGTGTTTCCCACCGCCCGAAGCACAAATTTTTGACAAGCGAACTGTTTAGCGTTAGTCTTGTTAGGGTGTGTTTATTCGTTCTGGGTCG
>Ga0307380_10001711_pt1 | contig 31857 bp, 28 predicted proteins | sample UN3MG_FD_202239 | JGI IMG/M metagenome (GOLD analysis project Ga0307380, IMG submission 202239) | Soil microbial communities from Risofladan, Vaasa, Finland - UN-3 | ecosystem: Environmental > Terrestrial > Soil > Coastal area > Acid sulfate soil | place: Finland: Risofladan, Vaasa | collected...
GCAAGGCTGAAACCTCTGCTGTGTTCAGCGACGGCGGGATCCATACGGCAATATCGATTCATCGGAAGGCTTTGGGACTGGGGCGTCTGGTTGTGTGTGGCGATATGAATCTGCCACTCTGTGATGACTCCAACGGCAGCGTAATCGGCATGGCCGATAACACCCCCTTCCTGAAGAACATCCTCCTCTATCTCAAGGGCGGGACCGATCTCGGGATCTCGATGGTCAAATTCCGGGGGAAAACGGCTTACCCCGGCTCAAAGATCGTCGTGATCACGCGGGTGAAGAACTTCGGGAACATTTCCAGCGGCAAGGCTAAAGTGAGCGTGCTGCTGGTGAGCGCGGACGACTCGCAGCCGGCGTTCGAGCTCGACCCGCTGAAGACCATTAGGATCAAGGCACTGGAGCCGGGGAAATCAAGGAAATGCAGGATAGTGGCTTCAATTCCCTTGGAAACCGACGTCGGCGAGTACCTTGTCCTGGTGAAAGTCGAACCAAACGGGGACGGAGAAGACCTCGACGCGGCCAACAATTCGATGGCCGGCAGGAAGAGCCTCACCATCCACTAGAATCACTGAAGTCGGCGCAGGCAACACCGGGGAGGTCCGGAGCAAGCGATCAGGACTGAAGTCAGCAGTCAATCCAGCCGGGAGAAATTTGCCGGATCTCGGATGTAAGGCAGAGTTCGAGAAACAATCTCTATTTCTCGTTCAAAAGCTCCACGATCTTGTTCTCGATTTCCGTGTGGGTTTGCGGTGTGTAGCCTGCTTTGCGCCAGCGCAGCTTGCCCTTCCTGTCGATGATGAAGTTGTACGGCACGTAGCGGTCGCCCGCGGCGTACGGTTTGTAAACGCCCTCGACGGGATCGGCCATAAGCGGAAATGTCATCTTGTACTTCCTCGCCCACTTCCTTAGTTCTTTATCCGATGGTGTCCTGATCTCATAGGCCTGGAAGAGAATCGAGAGGACGACGAGTCCCTCGTTTTTATAAGTTTCGTAGAGGTCCTGGAGTTGGGCCGCCTCGGTCTTACACGGACCGCACCACATGGTCGACAAATCGATCAGGACGACTTTGCCGAGGTAGTCGGACAGGGTGATCTTTTTTCCGGTGTAATCGAGAAGGGAAAAATCGTAGGCGTAGCTTCCGACCTTGCTGCCCTGGCGTTTTCCGGGAATCTTTTTCGATCTTGTCAGCCTGATGGTTTTCGGTTTGATGTTGTAACGGCCGCGGGCGTCGGCGATCCGCAGAGAGCGAAACTCTATCCATGTCCAGCTACCCGGCAGCAGGCCGAAGGAAATCGAGTATTTACCCTGGTTTCTGTTGTAGGCCTTGTCTTCAAGGTTGAAGAAAAAGCCCGTAGACGATCCATTACTGACCTGGTAATAGAGCGTCGCCTCGCCGCCTCGGAGCTTTCTGCCGTCCTTTTTGAGTCTGAAAGTTAAAGTGACGTAGTTTATCCTGTTCTTCTGCAACTTAGCCGGCGTGACATCGTAATTGAGGATTTCCAGTGTTGTGTCGTATTTCGAGGGGAGGACCTCGTTGCGGGCCGTGTGCGGCAGGATCAAAAAAGTGCTCAGCAAAACAGTCGAGACGGCGAGCGGAATCCTCAGCATGCCCTTGCTAATCATGAAAGCACCTCCAGCGCTTTATTTGTCAAATCCACGAAAACAGGAGCCCAGGCCTGGTGATTAGAGTGTCCAATTACCGGCGCAGCCGGTCATTCGTTCAGCAGCTCGATGATCTTGCTCTCTATCTTCGCCTTGGTCGAGCCGTCGTCCATGTAGCCGATTTTCTTCCAACGGATGATTCCCTTCTTGTCGATGATGAAGTTGTACGGATACGACATGGTGTCCCCGTACCTGGTATAGCCGTAATAGACTCCAGCCAAGAGATCGGCGAGCACAGGAGATGTCAACTTGAACCGTTTTGCCCACTGTTTGCAGTCTTTCGAATTAGCCCAGTTATAGCTTACTCCTTCAGTCAAAACGGTGATGATTTCCAGTTCGTCGCCGTATTTTTGCTTGAATTCATTGTGGTCGGCTGCTTCATTGGCGCAGTAGGTGCACCAGCCTGTGGAGAAATCAAGCCATATAACCTTTCCCTTATAGTCCGACAGTTTCACTTCGTTTCCGCTCTGATCCAGGAGAGTGAAGTCGTAAGCCTTTTGTCCGACCCTGTAGCCCTGCTTGCCGCCCTTGGGATTTTTCTTCATGAGCGTCAGTGTTATGTATTCCGACTCATTCCCGGCGGTGCCTCCGGCGTCGCGCATCCAGGCCCAGATGGTGACCTGTTTCATGTTTTCGCCGAGTAGGCCGAAGGAGAGGCTGTATGAACCGTTTTTCTGCTTGAACGCCCTGTCGGTCAGAGCATAATTAAAAAAGCGTCCCTTGGTTTTCGAATACTGAAAATTGATAGTCATAGTACCGCCGCGCAGGTTCCTCTTCTCGTCCTTGAACGTGAATTCTACCGTTACCCAATTGATCCTGTTTTTCTGCAGTTTCTTGGCGGTGATCTTGAACGATGTGATCAGCGGCCGGTCGTCCTTCGCCGCAGACCAGGTGTTGTCCTGTGACGCCTTGGTCGACGGGATGACGGCAAGTATCAAGGCCGTTGCGGCCAGAGCAACGATGAAAAGTATAAGCTTGTTTCCCTGTTTCCCGGACATTTCCCCCTCCTCAAAAGTAAATAGCGATCCTGTAACCGCGGCAGAAATTCATCAGTGTCGAGGCTCCGCATCTCGGGTCTCTGACGTACTATCTCACTTTAACGACTCCGCCCTAACGGTTACATCACTCAGCTCTTCAAAGAGCGCTGTATCAATTAGCATCGACGAACACGACGGTCCTTGTCAGCGTGACAGGGGCATTGTCGTCGGGAGTCAGGTAGCCCTTGACGACAATCGTCGCCTCCAGTGCGACACCGAATGAGTGGTTGTCGATTGTTTTTGGTTTGCCATTCTTAGTGATCTTATTTTTAAGTTTCTTATAAAGAGCTTCCTTGCCGAAGAGCAGCAGATTACCCTTGCCGTTTTGAACTTCTTGGATTTCGTTACCGGTCAACTTGATGAACGGTTTGCCTTTCGCGGTCGGGCCGTGGTAGACGGCCAGCTCGATGTTATTGCCGGGGAAGCTCTTGAGGTTGGTCAGGGCGACAGGGTGGTATCGGTTAAGGTCGATCCAATTGTATTGCGGATCGGGTGCATGCATGTAATGGATGTCGATCACTGTGCCTTCAAGCGGCAACAGCCGCGGCGTTTCTTTATCATCTGCGCCGGCAGGATAGTAAATCCGGTCGCGCTCCTGGCTGGTAGCCCAAAGGTTGCTGGTCTTGTCGTTGAGCTTTTCGAGCGAGACAAGTTGCCTGCGGTACGACATGTAGTCGTTGGTCCACGCAGAATGGTCATAACCGATAGTGTGACCGAATTCGTGAATCAGAACGGTTTGCCATTGGAGGTTTGATTGCCAGAAGAAGTCGAGGGGGAAAAACACGTCCGTCTCTGTCAGTAAGATCTCTTTTATTGTGATCCCGTCAACGCCCATTACGTTATCACTGTAGACAATACAATAGGCTGCGACTCCCGCCATATTCCAGAAGTATCGGTCGTCGGGCGTCATCACTATCGTGTTGATACCATCCTTTTGACGGAACTGGTTGGTTCCCGATTGTAATTTCACAACGGACGCGGTCACCTTGAACTTTGGGACCTTCGAAGTTCCCCGGCGAGCATTCTTCATCTTGCGCAATGTCGTGTTGAACTTCTTCTTGTAGTTGTTGGCTAGCGGTGTAAGCTCGAAACGCAGTGTCTTCTTGTTGTCGGGCCATCTCTTGGTCATATAAACGATCAGCAGTTGCCAGGCGGTCGGCGCGAGTTTTGTCTTCAGTTCATCGATGGAGCACAGGCTAATGCGGCCGGTGTTGGTTTCCTGAATGAGGAAAAGCGTCTCGCTGCTGCCGTCGATGAAATCGACGTGTCGGAAGCCGATAATCTCATCCCGTCCGCTGGCATCAGCGGGCGTCGAGACCGGCAGAATAAAGACCAACAAGCTGGAGATGAGGAGAAAAGTCCGCACTGGCGTGGAAATACCCCCGAAAAAGCGTTAGTGACTTCGCTTATGCTATCGGCAGGCTTCGCTTTTTTCAAGACATGGCTGAGAAATTCATTCTCTAAGCGGTGTGGTGGGGACACGATCAGCAATGTTATTTCCGTTCCCGGGCCGGAGCACCGAAGATAATAGTGTTCAACAGCGAACCATACGGGATTCAATTCCTGACCATTATTCTCACTCGAATGGCTGGGCGATCCTGTGAGAAGTGCGGTTACCCGAGCGCGCTGGACGACAAGCCTCGGATCCGGCTGGAGGTCTTCGGAAGGGGAGTTTTGAGTGGGAGGACGCGAGGCGGAATCGCAAGGGATTTCCGGGTATGGACTCTCTCAGTCCGAAATTTTTCGATATTGTTATCGTAAATCAAGTTAGCCGGATATGCGGAAAGAGGGCAAGCGGCAGCCGCCGGGCGGCGATTTCTTTACTTTCAATATGGTGCCACCTAGAATAGCCTTCCAGTCCCCAAAAAGCCTGCTCAGTGTTCGGAGGGATGTATGAGCGATAAGCGAGAGATATTCGACGTGACCTTTGTCGGCGGCGGCCCCGCGGGTCTTTACGGCGCGTTCTATGCCGGCCGGCACGGGCTCAAGGCCAAGATCATCGACAGCCAGACCGAGCTCGGAGGGCGGTTGGCGTCACTCTACCCGACCAAGACAATCTATGACGTGGCCGGCTACCCGGAAATCGTCTCCAAGGTCCTGGTGGGAAACCTGGCCGCATCGGCCGAGAGCGTGGGCGCGGCGGTGAGCCTCGGCGAGCGCGTGACTTCCCTTGAGGGGGCCGGCGGAGAGGTTCTCACGCTGATGACCGACCACGGCGAGCACTACTCCCGCAGCGTGGTCGTAACCGCTGGAGTAGGGGCTTTCGTTCCCCGCGGGCTCGACGTGCCCGGCGCCAAGGAACTCGAGGGCAAGGGTATCTATTACAATCTCGACGATGCCGAGCGCTTCCGCGGCAGGAAAGTCATCATTGTCGGCGCGGGCGACAACGCTTTCGAATGGGCCGCCGAGCTGGGCGGAGTGGCCGAGAGCGTGCTGCTGGTGCATAGGCTCAACAATTACGGCGCCGGCGAGAGCTTGGCGGCGCGGCTTTCCCATTCGGGCGTGGAGACGAAATTCCCCTATTTCGAGTTGAAGGCGTTGCATGGGGATGAGCGGGTTGAGGAGATAACCTACATCGACACGCTCACCGGTGAGGAAGAGCGCCGCGAGGTGGAAGCGCTGCTGCTGAATATCGGCTTTGTGGTCAACCTGCACCAGTTCGAGAGCTGGGGGCTGGCGGTCAGCGGGAATTCGATCGCCGTCAACAGCAAGATGGAGACCAACCTGCCGGGAGTTTATGCGGCGGGTGACATCATCACTTACCCGGGAAAGCTCAAGCTGATCAGCACGGCAGCGGGTGAAGTGGCGACGGCGGTCAACGACATTGTCGATCTGCTCAAGCGTCGGCGCGAGGAGAGCAGGCGCAGGGCTGCCGGCGCCGAGCGCGCGCTGGAAACCGCCGCGGCCTTTTACAGCGGCTACGAGGCGGTCCAGATGGCGATAGCACTTGTCCGCAACAGCGTGGAATTCTTCCGCATAGCCGTGCTCAGCACACGCGATCCCAAGCTCAAAAAGTTCTTCGCCCGTCTGCAAAAAGACGGTATCGACCACATCAACGTGTTGAAAGACAAGGTTCTTCCGGCGTTTTCCGGCAGCACCTATACCACTGAGGATCTCGACGACACGGCGTTGGCCTACCTGCGCGATTCTATCGATCCGTTCGTGTTCGGCGGTCACCGCTTGGCCGGCGAGGCGGCGCGTCACGGCATCCCTTCGGATCTCGATGCGATCTACAAAGGGATTAGAGTGCACGAAGACACCGTAGCATTCTTTGAGCGCCTTGCTCGCGAACCCAGCATGGGGGAGGTCGGCAGCACCTTTAAGGAGCTTGCCGACGGCGAACGCAAACATTTGGAAATGCTGCGGGAGCAACAGAAGATTCAGATGGAGAGCGGTCCCGCGGGACTCAGGAAATAAAGGAACGTGTGAAAGGAGATAGATCAATGGGAGAAACCAGGAAATTGAAGGTCGGCGACGCGGCGCCCGATTTCACCCTTGCCGATATCAATCAGGTCAAGGTTAGCCTGAGCGACTACAAGGGCAGGAAAAACGTGCTGCTAGTGTTTTATCCGATGGCGTTTTCTCCGGTATGCAGCGCGCAGATACCCAGCTATCAGAAGATCTACGACAAGTTCGAGGAGCTCAACACCGAGGTGATCGCGGTCAGCGTCGACTCCATCTTCACTCACAAGGCGTGGGCCGACGGCTTGGGGGGCATCTCATATCCGTTGCTGTCCGACTTCTGGCCGCACGGCGGAGTCGCGGACCTCTTCGGGGTGATGCGCCAGGCCGAGGGCTTCAGCGAGCGCGCCCTCATCGTCGTCGACAAGGAAGGCATCATCCGCTTCATCAGCATCGTCGAACCCAAGGAAATTCCGGAAATCGAGCCGGCTCTCGATGTACTGGCGACGCTGAGCTAGGTTATCCTCCTCAGAGATTGCAGCGTCCGTCCCCCACGTAGGGGGCGGGCGCTTTGTTTTGCTGCTTTGGCGTGAAGGAGCTTGACCGGCCGGGAGGAGTTCTGGCAATTTGAGCCTAGGCGGCTGACTTGCGAACCTTCAACGGCCGCCGGGGGCTCGCCATGAAAAAAGCCGATTTCGTTTACTCGATAATCTGGAATCTCTTATTGCTGACGCTCGGCTCGATCATCTTCGCCTTCGGAATCAAGGCTATCGCAGTTCACCACGGCTTCGTCACCGGGGGCGTCTTCGGTACTTCTCTGCTGCTCTACTATGTGGTCGACGCCTTCTCGCCGAACTTGTGGTACTTCATTCTTAACATACCTTTGTTCGTCTTCGGTTACATGTTCGTCAGCAAGAGATTCTTCTTCTATAGTCTTTATGCAATGTGCGTGATCACCGTCGCCTACCAGTTGATCGATGTCGAGTTCGCCGTTCACAATCAGCTTTACGCCGCGATCGCTGCCGGGGTGATCAGCGGCGCGGGCACAGGCACTATCCTGCGCTCCATCGGCTCGGCGGGCGGCCTCGACATCATCGCCATCATCCTCAACAAGAACTTCAACTTCGGGATCGGCAAGTTCTACTTCGTCTACAACGCAGTCCTCTTCACCTTCACCCTTGTGTTTCTCGAGGCGGACATCGTCATCGCATCGCTGATCCTCGTCTTCGTGTCGTCGGTTACGGTGGAGTACGTTCTCGCACTCTTCAGCCAGCGCAAACTTCTCTACATCATTTCCGACAAGAACTCCGAGATCGCGCAGACATTACTGAGCAAGTTCCGCATCGGAGCCACCTTCCTGAAAGCTCAGGGAGCCTACAGCGGTAGAGAGAAAACCGTGCTTATGACGATCGTCGACAGCGTGCGGCTCAAGCGGGTCGAGGAGGTGGTTTTCACCATCGACGACCGCGCGCTATTCGTCGTCGAGAACACCTTGGGGGTAATCGGGTCCAGATTTTCGAGACGGAAGGTTTATTGAAAGGATTCGAGCGGAAAGCGTTCCAGCGATCCGTGGCCTGACGGCTCGCTCATGCCACAGCGAGGGAGATTCCTTACACCCCTCAGGTTTAGGTGTCCTCGAAGCGCCCCTTCAGGTAGCCCTGAAGCTCATCGGGAGTGATCCCGTCCAGTTCCAAGAACCTCGCCCCCACGAAGTACTGCTTTCCCGGGATCGCTTCCAGGTTGTGCACCGCCTCGCACGCGGTCTTGACCGGCTGCTCGCGGCCGGGGAGGGAGAAGAGCAGCGAGAATTTCTCGCCAACCTGGATCTCGATTCCCGAGCGCACCAGCAGCCCGCTGGCGCTGAGGTTGATCGACTCCAGCGTGACGTTGCTGTACTCCCCCGCCTCGTCCGTCTGCAGAAGCGCCTTGAGGTAGTACCTCTTATGTTTTCGCCTCTCCTTCATCGTCCCTTTTCCAGCTCTCCTTGAAATATCCTATCGTTTCCCGCAGCCCTTCTTCCAGCGGCACTTTCGGCTCCCAATCCAGCTTACTGCGGGCCCTCGAGATATCGGGCTGGCGGACCTTCGGGTCGTCCACCGGCAAGTCTTGAAAGACGATTTTACTGTGGGAGCCGCTCATCTCTACGATTCTCTCGGCCAGTTGGAGTATCGTCATCTCCGCCGGATTGCCCAGGTTGACCGGTTCGCAGATGTCGCTTTCCATCAGCCTGATGAGGCCTTCAACCAAATCCGTGATGAAGCAGAAGCTGCGGGTCTGGGAGCCGTCGCCGAACACGGTGATCTGCTCGTCGCGCAGAGCCTGGTTGATGAACGTGGGGACCGCTCGCCCGTCGTTGATTCTCATCCGCGGACCAAACGTGTTGAAGATGCGGGCGATGCGTGTGTCGACGCCGTGGTAGCGGTGATAAGCCATAGTGAGAGCCTCGGCGAAACGCTTGGCCTCGTCGTAAACGCCGCGCGGGCCGATCGGGTTGACGTTTCCCCAGTAGCTCTCAGGCTGGGGGTGAATCAGGGGGTCGCCGTATACCTCGGAGGTGGAGGCGATCAGGAAAGTCGAATCCTTGGCTTTGGCCAGTCCCAGCGCCTTGTGCGTCCCCAGCGAGCCGACCTTGAGCGTCTGGATCGGCAACTCGAGGTAGTCGATCGGCGAGGCGGGGCTGGCGAAGTGCAGCACGTAGTCGACCGGCCCCTCGATGTAGATGTAATTGGTGACGTCGTGTTTGATAAAGAGGAAGCCGCTGTCGTGAATGTGGGCGATGTTGTCGATCGAGCCGGTGAGCAGGTTGTCGATACAGATGACCTGATGCCCCCGTTGTAGCAGGCTCTCCACGAGGTGGGAGCCGATGAATCCCGCCCCTCCGGTGATAACCGTGCGCGGTTTTTTCAAGATCAGAACCTCAGTAGTGGCTGCGGCCGAACATCGAGCGCGAGATAGTCAGCCAGATGATCTTCAAGTCGAGCGCCAGCGACCAGTTTTGTATGTAATATAGATCGTATTCTATACGCTTGTCGATGCTCGTGTCACCACGCCAGCCGTTGACCTGCGCCCAGCCCGTCATGCCCGCCTTGACCTTGTGCCGCAGCATGTAGTTGGGCACGTGGTGCTTGAACTCCCGCACGAACTCCGGCCTCTCGGGCCGCGGCCCGACGAGGCTCATCTCCCCCTTGAGCACGTTCCAGAACTGCGGCAACTCGTCGAGGCTCGTGCGGCGGAGAAAGCGGCCGACGCGTGTCGCGCGCGGATCATCAAGCGTTGCCCAGACGGGTCCGCCGGTCTCGGCGTTGACCTTCATCGTCCTGAACTTGTAGAGAGTGAAGGGCTTGCCGTCGATGCCCATCCGCTCCTGTCGATAAAAGGTCGAGCCGCGGCTTGAGATCTTCACTACGAGCGCGAGAATGGGGAACAACAGCGCGGTGACGGTCAGCCCGATGGTCGACATGACGATGTCGAAGGAGCGCTTGACCATGCGGTTGAAGCCGTGCAGCGGAGTCTGATCGATGTTGATGATCGGCAGGCCGTCGAAGTCCTCCACCGTCGCCCGCAGGTTGAGGAACTGCAGCAGGTCGGGCACGACGCGCACCTCAACGCAGTGCTTGGTGGCCAAGTCGGCGAGCTGCAGCGTCTTGCGATAGGCGCCGGCGGGCAGGGCGATGAAGAGCGTGTCGACTCGTTGCTCGTGGACGATTTCGTGCAGGTCCTTGAGCGAGCCGATCACTCTCGCGCCCTGGTAGATGCTGCCGCGCTTGCGCTCGTCGTCGTCGAGGAAGCCGATCGCCCTCAGCCCGAACTCTTCGTGGGCGACGATTCTGTCCACCAGTGTTCGACCGAGCTCCCCGGCGCCGGCGATCAGGATGTTATGCTGGTTGTATCCCCTGCGTTGCAGCGCTTCGAGACCGTGGCGGATCAGAAAACGCAGACCGGAGATAAAGACAATTGCTATACCAAGGAAAAAGGCGAGGGTGATTCGGGAAAATTCCCATTCCGGCGAGACATCGGGCGTGTGATAGACCCTGAAATAGAGCAGCGAGAGGAAGATAAGCAGTGTGGAGAGAGTCGTCGAGACAGAAACCGAGAAGAACTCGTCGATGCGACTCCTGCCCCGGCGCGATTTGTAGAGGCCGTTGATCGCGAAGACGGCGGGGATAAGCAACAAGACAAACGGCAGGATCCTGAAGTACTGTGCCAGCGGTGGAATGATTATCGGCTGCGGGATAATCCCCGAATAAAAGCGGACGTAATAGGCCGCATGGAAGGCCAGCGCGGTGGCAACCACATCGCTGGTTATCAGAAGCCCGACCACAATACGGTTCAGACGCTTAAGCACCGCCATTAACCTCCAGGTGTTCTTCTAGTCGCGCCTCGATGAACTCCCGTATCTGCTTGATGAATCTCGACTTCGAGAACCGCTCGGCGCGGCGGCGGGCATCGCTGATAGTAAATGACATGCTCTCGAATTTGTCAACGGCGGCCAGCAGCGATTCCTCGGTGTCTTCGTTGAAAAATAGACCGGTCTCGCCGTCAACCACCGTTTCCAGCGCTCCGCCTTTGCCGTAGGCGATCACCGGCCGGCCGCAGGCCATTGCCTCCAACGGCGTGATGCCGAAGTCTTCTTCGCCCGGGAAAATAAGAGCCTTGGCTTTCCTGTAATGCTCTTTGAGTTCCTGGTCCTCTACATTGCCGAGGAACTCGACGCTCGGGCCGGCTTCCTTTTTTATCCGTTCGGCGTCGCTGCCGGAACCAATCACGACGAGTCTCTTGCCGGAGTGGCTGAAGGCTCGCACCGCCATGCCCACGCGCTTGTACGGGACCATGGCGGAGACAATTAGGTAGTAGTCCCCAATCTCGCCGTCGCCCGGGGTGAAGAACTCGTCGTCGACCGGGGCGTGGATCACCGTGGCCTCGCGTTTGTAGTGCCGCTTGATGCGGTCGGCCACGTGGCGGGAATTGGCGATGTAATGGTGAACCCTGCCGGCGGTGCGGACATCCCAGCGGCGCAGCGGTCCCCGGCACATCGCCAGAAACATGCGGACGAGCGGGCCGCGCTCGCGCACGTATTCGCCGTAGAGGTCCCAGACGTAGCGCATCGGCGTGTGGCAGTAGCAGATGTGCAGTGCGCCGGGCGGCGGATCGGCTCCCTTGGCGACGCAGTGGCTGGAGGAGAGGATCAGATCGTAGCCTCTGAAATCGAAGCTCTCGATCAGGCGGGGGAAGCGCGGCAGGTAGTGGCGGAAATGGCTGTGAGCGCCCGGCCAGCGATGCAGGCGGCTCTCGACGATGTTCATTCTTTCGATGGTGGGGCTCATCGCCCCTTTGTGGTGGATCAGGGTATGGAGCGTGGCTTCGGGGAAGAGGTCGCAGAAGATTTCCAGCACGCGCTCGCCGCCGCGCATCCCGGTAAGCCAGTCGTGGACTAGGGCTACTTTCACAAGTCGCTCCCGGCTCTCCCCAGGGCTCTGAGATAGCCCGAGAGGGTCTTTTCGGCCGACTTGCGCCAGCTATAACCCGCGGCGCGTTCCCGGCCGCCGGCGATCAGGCGTCGGCGCAACTCCGCATCGTCGAGAATCCTAAGCAGGGCGTCGCCCATGGCCACCGGATCTTGCGGATCCACCAGCAGCGCGGCATCGCCCAGCACCTCCGGCATCGAGGAAGTGTTTGAAGACACAACCGGCACTCCCGCCGCCATCGCCTCGAGTGGAGGGAGCCCGAAGCCTTCGTAGAGGCTGGGGAAGAGGAAAATGTCGGCCAGCCTGAAGATCGACGGCAGGTGCCTGCCCGGTATGAAACCGAGAAAGCGCACCGCGCCCTTCGCCCCGGACATCTCGATCCGCTTGTGGACCTCATTGTCCACCGCCTCGCTGCCGGCGACGACGAAGCGCCACTCATCCCCGGCCTTCTTGCGGAAGCGCGCGAAGGCCTCCACGGCGATGCCGAGGTTCTTGTGCGGCTTGAGGTTGCCGACGTAAAGCACGCAGGGGTGGTCGAGGCCGTAGCGAAAGCGGGCCTCGGCGAGTTCGGCTTCGCCGGGCTCGCGCAGCATGCGCGGATCGACGGCGTTGTGGGTCACAACGATCCGTTCCTCTTTTGCCGGCAGGTGCTTGAGGATGTCGGCCTTGGTTCGCTCGCTGACGGCGAAAATCACAGCCGCCTTGCGGGCGGCGCGCCTGAGGAAGTAGCGCGCGTAGCGCAGCGCTGAGCGGTTGGGCAGGTATTGGGGGAAGAGCAGGTGGATCAGATCGTGAATGGTGACAGCCATCGGGCAGCCCGGCGCGAAAGCGGTGACGTAGTGCGGGCAATGAAGCAACTCCAATCCTTCCCGCCTCGCGCTGAGACCGAGCTTGAAGGGTTCGCTTAGGGAATAGAGGCGGGATGCCTCATCCCGCGTTTCCATGCCGGGGGGCAGCGAATCTGTCTTCTCGTCCGGTTTTTTAAATAGCAGGTATTTATGATCTCCGCCCAGCTTGTCGAGTTCGAGCAGCAGGTTACGGATGTATGTGCCTATCCCGAAGTCACCGAGCTTCCTGATGTCGATTCCGATGAATGCCATGTGATGATATCCAATTTGCTCGTGCAGTCAGGCCCTGTTTTGCGATCAATGCTACCATAGCGGCGTCCCCGCGGAAACGCTTTGTAATGGCTTGTCTGCCGCGATACTATTCGGCCACGGGGGATTGAATGCTGATCGAATTGGATGGGGTGTCGCTGCGGTTGGGAGCCGGCCGCGGCAATGCGGTCGAAATTCTGCGCGATATATCCTTCGGGGTGGACCGGGGCGATCGTTTCGTCCTTATCGGGCCCTCGGGCGCCGGCAAGAGCTCACTCCTGCGGCTGATAAACAAGCTGCAGGATCCCAGCGGCGGGCGCATCCTGCTGGCGGGTGAGGATATCCAATCGCTGGACGTTATATCCCTGCGCCGGCGTTGTGCGATGGTTTTCCAGCAGCCGGTCCCCCTGCCGGGCACGGTGGAGGAGAACCTGCTCACCGGCCCGAGCCTGCGGGGCGGCGATCTCGAAGCGGCGCGCGATCGGATTCCTGAGCTTTTGAGGCGCGTTCATCTTGATCCGTCGCTCAGGGAGCGAAGGGCTGAGGATCTCTCCGTCGGCCAGCAGCACCGAGTGGCACTGGCCCGCACTCTGATGAACGAGCCCGAAGTGCTCCTCCTTGACGAGCCGACTGCCGCGCTGGATCCCGGAACCTCCACGGCGATCCTCGATCTGGTTACCGAGCTGAATCAAGAACTCGGCCTGACGTTGATCATGGTCACCCACGCCTTCAGGGAGGCGAGGAGGTTGGCGACGGCGGCGGGGATAATCATCGACGGCTGCCTGCGGGCCTGCGGCGGGCCGGAGATTCTGCGCGGATCGGGCGATCCCGAGGCTGATCGTTTCCTCAAGCAGGATGAGGAGTAGCGGATGGATTACATTCAGTTAGGCTGGGCCGAGCTGGGGTTCGCGCTGCTGTTCATGGTCGTCGCTATCGTGATAGTAGCGATCGAACGGCTGGGCCAGGTCCGCTCGATGATCACGGGGACCGTGCGCGCCTTCGTCCAGCTGATGGCGGTGGGCTACATCCTCGAGGGAATCTTTCTTGCCGAGCAGTGGTGGGTCACCGCGCTGGCGCTGCTGGCGATGGGCACCGTCGCCGCGTTTACCGCATATGGGCGCCAGGAAATCCGCCTGCCAGGACTATTACCGCTGATCTTTGTCTCGATCGTGGCGGGCACTCTGCTCACGCTGCTGCCGACGCTGCTGATCATCCTCAAGCTAGACAACACCTTCCATCCGCAGTACGCGATTCCGCTCGGCAGCATGATCCTCTCGCCCGCTCTCAACGCAGTCTCTCTCGGCTACGAGCGGATGCTGAGCGACATCAAGCTTCGCCGCGCGGAAATCGAAACCTACCTCTCACTCGGCGCCAACCGCAGGCAGGCGCTCAGCTCAAGCGGCGCCGCCGCCCTGCGGGCCGGGATGATCTCCTACATGAACAAGCTGATGACGCTCGGCCTGGTGGCCTTTCCCGGGATGATGACCGGCCAGATCATCGCCGGTGTGAGCCCGATCGATGCCGTCAAGTACCAGATCGTGATCATGTACATGATCGTCGTCTCCGCCGCGATCACCGGGGCTATCTCCATAGCGCTGCTGCGCAGGCTGGTAATCAACCGCAAACTGCAGTTGGTGCGCCTGCCCTGAGGCGCGCCGCCAGGGAGCATGCCTTCCATCCAAAGGAATATTCTTAAATAGATTACAATAGTAACCAACTGTATAACCTAAACTTTTATAGAAGGGACAGGATGAATATTTAAGGGTATGACAGGGGTGCCACTTTATTTCAGCGGCGGCAGGTGCTCCGGCGGCGTGGGGATCCAGTCTATGTTGAGCAGCGAATTGAAGTCGATAAATTCGTATAGCCAGACGAGCCAGAGCCCTGCGGCAGCCAGCAGCAGGAGGATTATCAGGATGGCCACGACCACCGGCCATCTGCGCCGCCGCAATGCCTTCGCGCGGATCGTGGTTGTCATTGTAGTATCGCCGTGCTTTGCCGGTGACCCTATTACCGCTCTGATGATCTGAACGGTGATGTTGTCCAGCCCGCCGCGCTCTTTGGCGAGTTCGATGAGATTGCCGGCTGCTTCCTGAGGCCGCTTCGAAGATGCCGCGTCCAATATTTCCGCATCATCGACCAGGCCGGTGAGGCCGTCGCTGCAGAGCAGCAGGGCATCGCCCTCTCGCAGCTCGATCGGCTCCTGCAGGTCGATCTCGAGATCGGCCGCGACCCCCACGGAGCGGCTGAGTATGTGCCCCTCGGGATGGTTGCGGGCCTGCTCCGGAGTCAGCAGGCCTTCGCTGACCATCTTCTGAACGATCGTGTGGTCTTCGGTGACCTGGCCGATTTCGCCGTCGCGGATAAGATAGCAGCGGCTGTCGCCGACATGGGCGATGAGAGCTTTCCCGCCGGAAATAGCCGCAGCCACGGTGGTTGTTCCCATCCCCGAGAGATCTGGCTCATCCTTCGCCCGCTTGAAAATCCTGCGGTTGGCGTCCCTGATTGCCTCCTCGAGAGCCGCCGAGGCATGACTGTGGTTGCTGCTGTAGTAGACTTCGGGGATCGCTTCCGCGGCGATTCCGCTGGCGGTTTTGCCGCCGACCGCTCCTCCCATGCCGTCGCAGACCACCAACAGGAATCCACGTTCTGCAGCCTGCTTCCTGCCGACCGGTTCCATGCAGGCAAAGCTGTCCTCGTTGTGCTCACGCACGCAGCCTACGTCGGTGGCGTTCCCGATTTCGAATCCCAGTTTCTTTTTTCCCATTGTTCTCTTGTATATCGAATATTATGAAGGCCCCATCAATATCAACCATTATTGCCGTTGGCAGCGCTGCTGTGCAAGGTGTTTCCCAAACGTCGGGGTCGGGCCTGACAGGACCATCTTTAAAGAGGGCGCGAGGGAACAAAGCCACCGTTCGTAAGTCTAAAAATAATAGTGGCTTAGGCGAAGTCTGAAAATCAGCCGGCTTGCCGCCGCGTTGACTTTCAGGCGCTCATGAGATAGAATGCGCCTGCTTGAGAAGCTCGTAGTTTACGTCGAAACCGGGGGCGACACGGCTTCGACGGGAATGTTGAAGCGAGAGCAGCATGCCGAGGTTCGCCGCCTCGTTAAACAGGCGAACAAACATAACTGCTGACACACAGTTAGCACTGGCAGCTTAGACTAGTTGCCCGTCCTCCGGGACCTCTCCCGCAGGTTTCGGAAGGGCGCCGTCAAGCGGGATAGCCTGGCGGCAGCGCCTGCTCGCCACCGGGCGAAATCACATGCGGGCTAGCGGCCGGTTAGGGCTTCGGTCCCCCTCTTCGGCGGCGAAACGTTTAAAGACCGGATAAGCATGTAGAAACTCTCGACGGATCATTTTCGGACGCGGGTTCGATTCCCGCCGCCTCCACCAAACAACTTGAGCCTATGAACAGAGCGCTAATCGCCTTCCTAGCTCTGATTTCCATATCAGCCGTCGCGGCGGTCCCCGACGACAACGCGTTGCGCGCGCCCCAGGTGCGCACGATCGTGATCGATCCGGGACACGGCGGTTCGGATCAGGGATCGATCGGTGCGGGAGGGCTGATGGAGAAGGACGTCACCCTCGCCGTCGCCCTCAAACTGCGGGACCTGATCAGCAGCGACCCCGACCTGCGGCGCGATAATGTCAGGGTCGTGCTGACGCGCGACGACGACATCAAGCTATCGCTGGAGGACCGCGCGGCGAAGGCCAACAGCGAAGACGGCGACCTCTACATCAGCATTCACATCAACTCTCACCAGGTCCGCAGCGCTTACGGCGCCGAGACGTACATTCTCAGCCTCAAGGCCAGTGACGAGCATGCCCGCAATGTGGCCCAGGTTGAGAACGAGGCGATGGGACTCGGCAATAGTGAGAACGACTCCGCCGAGAGCGACGACCTGAAATTGATCCTCTTCGACGTGATCCAGAAGAAGTATATCGAAGAGAGCAAGTTCGTCGCAGATGTGATCCAGGCGGAGTTTCACGGCAATCTGCAGTCGCGCGACCGCGGCGTAAAGCAGGCGCCGTTCCGTGTGCTCAAGGGTGTGGCGATGCCCGCAGTGCTCGTCGAGGTCGACTACATCTCCAACCCCGGCAAGGAACAGCTGCTGCGCACCGATGCCTACCGCACGCGCATAGCCGAGTCGCTGCTTCACGCGATCAAGGAGTACAAGCGTATCAAGGAGAGCGGCCGGCCTTCCATTGCGCCCGCCGGTTCCGGGCGATGAGCACCCGAAATATGTTGATCATTGCCGCGGCGATGTTGGTTACCCTCGCGGCGGTAGTGATAGCTGTCGTGCTCACACTCGGCGATGGTTCGAGCGGCGAGAGGGCGGTTCACGTAATCAAACCCAGAGAGAGCGAGGAAGCCGAGCCGCCGTCTTTCGAGGTTCCACAGCAACTCGAGATGGTGGTTTTTTTCCAAAGCCCGCGGCGCCCTGATCTCTTGATCCCGGCCCGGCGTGCCGTCTTCAACACGATCTCGCTGGATCAGCAGGCGGATCAGCTACTGCAAAAGCTGATACAGGGTCCGTCTCCGTCCGAAGGCTTGCTGGCAACGGTGCCTGAAGGGACGACGCTTCAGCGTCTCTATCTTGCCGAGGACGGCACCGCCTTTGTCGTCTTCAACCGCGCCCTGGTCGAGCGGCATCAGGGCGGCGTTTCGGGGGAGTTGATGACGGTCTACTCGATCGTCAATACGCTCTGCGTCAACTTCCCATCGATCCGCCGGGTGCAGATCCTGATCGAGGGTGCCGAGGTTGAGACCTTGGCGGGGCATGTCGATATCAGCCAGCCGCTCGGCCTCAATGAAGAGCTTTTCGTCCCCACCCCGGCGGCAGCGGATGAGTCGGAAGAAGAGGAGTCAGCGGAGCAGGTGCAGTGAACGGCAGGGCCATCGGAGTCTTCGATTCCGGCATTGGCGGGCTGACCGTGATGGCCGCTTTGAAACGCCGGCTCCCCAACGAGCGCATTCTCTATCTCGGCGACACCGCACGGGTGCCCTACGGCACGAAATCGCCGGTGACGATCCAGCGTTACAGTCTGCAGGTGGCCGATTTTCTGCTTGAACGGGAAGTCAAAGTCCTTGTCGTCGCCTGCAACACCGTCTCCGCCTGGGCGATCGACAAGCTCCGGGCGCACTCGCCCGTGCCCGTGTTCGATGTCATCAAGCCGGGCTGCCGCATGGCGGCCGGGGCCAGCCGCAACGGCAGAATCGGAGTGATCGGGACGAGCGCGACGATCCGGAGCGAGGCCTACCCCTCCTGCATCCGCAAGCTCAGACCCGATGCAAATATCCACAGCCGCGCCTGCCCGCTTTTCGTCCCGCTTGCCGAAGAGGGCTGGCTCGACAGGCCGGTCACACACATGGTGATCGAAGAGTACCTCAAGCCATTGGCTGAGGATGACATCGACACGCTCGTGCTCGGCTGCACCCACTATCCCCTGCTGGCGCCGGCGATAGGCCGCTTCATGGGGCCTGATGTGCAGTTGATCAGCTCATCCGAGGCGACCGCCGAGGTAGTGGAGCAGGAAATGAGGCAGCGCAAACTGCTGCGCGACAGGCCTGGTGATAAGGACGCTATTTTTCTGACCGACCACTCGGCGACGTTCCACGAAGCGATGAACTACTTCCTCAACGGCGAACCGGCCAGCGTGGAACTAGTGGACATACACAGACCGATTGGGGAGTGAGATGAGTGAGGGGAAACGAGTGCTGGTGACCGGCGGAGCCGGCTTCATCGGCTCGCATCTGGTCGACCGGCTGATCGATGAGGGCTGGCAGGTTTTGGTTGCCGACGATCTGTCAACCGGCCTGGAAGAGAACATCAATCCGAAGGCGGAGTTCGAGAGGCTCGACGTCAGCAGCGAGAGTTTCGAGGAGTTGCTGGTGCGGTGGTCGCCTGAGCTGGTCTACCACCTGGCGGCGCAGGCCAATGTGCGCCGTAGCGCCGAGGACCCGATATTCGACACCCGGGTCAACGCCATGGGTACTATCAGGGTGCTCGAGGGGAGCCGCAAGGGCGGGGTGAGGAAGGTGGTCTTCGCCAGCACCGGCGGTGCAATCTACGGCGAGCCCCTGGAGATCCCCTGCGACGAGTCGACGCCTCGCCAGCCGCTCTGCCTTTACGGCGCCAACAAGTTGGTTGCGGAGCACTACCTTGAGGTCTACCGCCTCTCCTATGGTCTGGGCAGCACGATTCTGAGGCTGGCCAATGTCTACGGTCCGCGCCAGAATCCCAAAGGCGAGGCTGGCGTGGTCGCCATTTTCTCTAAGCAAATGCTCAGCGGAAAACAGCCCACGATCTTCGGCGACGGCAGCAAGACCCGCGACTACGTTTTCGTGAGCGAGGTAGTCGACGCTTTCAGGCTGGCCGCCGGAGCACCCGACGGGCGGTTCTTCAACGTCGGGCTGGGGATCGAGGTCAGCGACCAGGAAGTCTTTGATACCGTGGCATCGGCCTGCGGCTACGAAACCGACCCGATCTACGGCGAGGTTCGCCCCGGCGAGGTGATCCACATCTCGCTGGACTCTACACTGATCCGCAAAGAGCTCGGTTGGCACCCGGGAGTCGGCTTCAAAGAGGGTGTGGAGCAAACGGTCCCCTTCTACCGAAAAAAGCTTGGTCTCGCCTGAGCGCTCTGAATACTGGTAGTCTAAATAAATGATCCATTTTGTGACGGCATTCGTTGCCTGCCGTGTATCGATGTATTATCCCTCAATCAAAGTGGCGGAGAGGGGAGATGAATAAGATCATAATAATCCTGTCGGCAATTGCGTTACTTGCCATCTGGGGCTGTGCGCCCCCTGGTGATGAAGCCGGGAGGATTGTGACGAAGGAGCGAGAGCCGGCGATGACCGTGAACCTGGAAGACCTCCAGATCGAGGGTGAGCTCGGCGATTTTGAAGTTTCGTGGGACGTCGCAAATCCCGAGGAGTACGTCAGGATCTTCAGACTGACGCTGCGTTCACCTGTCGCAAAGACGCCGCCGAAGTTCTCCCTAAGCTGGGAAGCGCCGTCGGTGGATATATACGGTTTCTGGACACCGCGGGTCAGCCTCGACAAGGCCGACTTCTGGAGCGGTTTCACTTCTCGAGCAGCGCGCTACGCGCCGGTCTACGCGCTTTACGACACTGCCGACCGTAACCGGATGACTTTCGCCTGCTCCGACGCACTGCGCAGCGTCGATATCGGCGCATATTGGATCGAGGAGGGCGCCCGTTTCAAAAGCTCACTGACTTTCTTCGCCGAGCGCTCGCCGGCGATCAGCGAGTACAGCATTGAGATCCGCATCGACACCCGGCCCGTACCCTACTGGGAAGCGTTGGCCGGTGTGTCGAGGTGGTGGGCGGCAAAGGAGGACTACAAACCCGCCCCGGTGCCAGATGCAGCCAGGCAACCTCTCTATTCCACGTGGTACAGCTTCTACCAAAACATCACCGTCGACGAGGTGGTGGAGCAATGCCGCCTGGCGAGCGGGCTGGGGATGAAGGCGGTGATCGTCGACGACGGCTGGCAGACGCTCGACAGCGCGCGCGGCTATGCCTTCACCGGCGATTGGCTGCCGGAGCGCACTCCCGACATGAAGGGCTTTGTCAACCGCGTTCATGATCTCGGGATGAAATTTGTGCTCTGGTACTCACTCTCGCTGGTGGGCGAGAAGTCGAGGAACTTCGAGCGCTTCAAAGGCAAGTACCTCTGGGTGTGGACAGGGCAGGGCGCGAGCGTGCTCGATCCGCGCTTCCCGGAGGTGCGCGAGTTTATCATCGGCACCTACGAAAAAGCGGTGAGGGAGTGGGATCTCGACGGCTTCAAGCTCGACTTCATCGGCATGTTCCGACCCGATGAAAACACGGTCTTCGAGGCGACGGGCGGCCGCGACTTTGCCTCGGTCGACGAGGCGGTCGACCGGCTGATGACCGACATCATGGCGCGGTTGCGGGCGATCAAGCCGGAGATCATGATCGAATTTCGCCAGCCCTACATCGGCCCGCTGATGCGCAAGTACGGCAACATGTTCCGCGCCACCGACTGCCCCAACATGGCCCTGGTCAACCGCGTGCGCACCACCGACATCAGGCTGCTCTGCGGAGAAACCGCGGCCCATTCGGACATGTTCATTTGGGATGCGGGCGATCCGGTTGAGACCGCCGCGCTACAGATCCTCAATATCATCTTTGCGGTGCCGCAGGTGTCGGTGAAGCTGAACGAGGTGCCGCGAGAGCACCACAAGATGATCGCTTTCTGGTTGGGCTACTGGCGCGACAACCGCGAGGTGCTGCTCGACGGCGCGTTCGAGCCCCATAACCCGAGCGCCAACTATCCGCTGATCGTCGCCCGAAAGGGGGGCAGGATGATCGCCGGCGTCTACAACGACGTCGTCGTGCCGGTCAGTGCCGACGGGATCGAGCGGATCGATATCATCAACGCGAAGGGAACAGCCACCGTCGTGCTCGATCTCAAGCGCGGACTCGGTGAGGTGGAAATCAAGACGTTTAATTGTCTTGGGGAAGAGCAACCGACGGCTTCGAAGTCGTTGCCCGGGGGAGTGCACAAGATCAGCGTGCCGCTTTCGGGTTTGCTTTCAATAACCAAGCGCTGAGGGGAGCAGCTACCGGAGAAGAATTGCTTCGATGTTCGGAATGACTGGCCAGCGTTGGATATTACCCACCTGCTTCTGGATTCTTGCCGGTGTGCTCAGCTTGACAGCAGCGTTGCTTGTCGCTCCGGTGACTGGCGTACCGGATTGGACGATTTCCTCGCGCGCGAATAATAATGCCGATCCGATCCACTTCGCCGCGGTTGTCAACCACGGCGTCGATAAGCTGCTTCGCAAGCCGCTGGATTATTACTCGCCGCCCTATAACTTTCCCGATCCGAACTCGCTGCGGTCGATCACGACGTACCTCTCCGAGTCCATCATGGCTTTGCCGATAAGGCTGATAGTCGGCGACCGGCCGCTACTGATAGCCGAAATCTCCAGGATAATCACAGTGGTCCTGGCAGCCCTGGCCACGGTGCTGCTGTTGAGAGAGCTGAGCGTCGGCAGGCCGATGGCGCTCGCCGGGGGGATGCTGGGAGTTCTGCTTGTCACTTACGGTATTTACATCGACAGGATCCAAAGCCTCTCAAATCAGTGGCTGGTGCTGGCTATCTTCTTCGCTGCCAGAATTTGTAAACAAAAAGGTCTTGTCTGGAACTCGTTTGGCCTGGCCGTGTCGCTCTTCCTGCTTGTGCACGCGAGTATCTATACGTCTGTGATGCTGGTGAGTCTCGTGCCGCTCATGATCCCTCTTCTTTTCACTGGACGCGGAGAGTCGCGGTTTTGGAAAAACGTCGGCATTCTGGCTCTGGTCACACTTATCGCAGGACTGCTAACGGCGGCCTCAATGTGGCCCTGGCTGACTGACCGTTGGGACATGGGTGCCTATTCCGAAAAGGAATTCATGGAGATCCGGCGTGGGCATCCGGCCCTGCTTGGAGCGCTGGCGTTTTCGCCTCCCGAAGTCACTAAGACGATTGTTCCTCTGATGCCTCCGGAAAGATCGGATGGCTACTATCCCGGCCATGCCCTCACTCTGACCTGCCTCTTCGCCCTGGCGTTAGCCCTTGTTTCCTTCCTCGCTCGACAAAGCCGCGGTGATTGCTCAAGCCCCTCGCAGAAGGTGAGGGAAGCCTCCGGCCGACTGTTCAAAGCAGCCGGAGCGGCGACTCTGGTTTTCGGCAGCGCTTTCCTGGCTGTTTTCGGGGCGTGGGTTCTCGGTGTGAAGCTGCTGCAGATCAGCGGAGTGGCGGTGGATTTTATCATCTGGGGACTGCTGCTAGGCTGGATGGTCAAGCTGGCGGCCTGGCCCCACCCTTGGCGGGGCGGCGCGACGACATATTCTTTCCTGGGCAGCAACGTGTTGCTGGCCGGGACGGTGTTGTTTCTGCTTGCGCTTGGCAGCCCGGTGCAATATTTCGCCAAGGGCCCGGAGATCGCATCAGGTATTTTCAAGACGGTGTCGTGGTTTTTTTCGCCGCTCGGGCAGTTGCGGGCGCTCTATCGGATAATTCCGCTGGCAGGATTCTTCCTTGCGCTTGGCCTGGTTCTAAAGCTTGAGAAGGGATTAAGGGGGAGGCCATACTGGCTGGCTGCGACCGTGTCGGCTCTTGTTATTCTGGCGGGCTTTGCCGGTTGGACCGGTTCCTCTTTCGGAGAAGCTCAGTTCAGGAAAATGCCCGAAGGTTATTCGCTCTTGGCGCAGTCCAAAGGAAAGGGCGGCCTTCTCGAACTGCCACTTACCGAATGGAACAGTCACCTGGCGATGTACCGCATGCTCTGGCAGCGCGAGCATGGCCGGCCGATTGTCGCCGGCGTCAACAGCCTGGCGCCTCCGTGGTTCGAGCACGCACGGGAGGTTTTCAACTCCTTTCCTTCGAGGGAATCGATATGGTTGTTGCGAAGGTGGAATGTCGGCTCAGTGCTGGCCGGGTCGTCATTACTGAGTGGCAAGGATGCGCCCACTCGCGACAGCGATTTGGTCCAAGTGGGCATTAGGGACGGGATGGTACTATTCGATATAAAGCCTGTCGAAGGCGGCGCAGTGTTCGATGACGAGGAACTGACCGGCACACTGACTTGGACGATCCCGATTGTCGACTCAGCTGAGCTGTCGACTCAACTTGGTGATGGAGTGACCTTCCATAAAAGGGCGGTCGCGCTCAAGGCCGGCGAGACCCTGATGTTCCGAGTCGATTCCGGGCAAAGGTTGGCAGCCGTGATGATCGATTATGGCTATGCACTTGCCGCCAGGATCCCCTCGAGTCTGAAGATCTTTGCCGAATCCGGCGGCGAGTGGCGCGACATTACAAAAGGCCGAAGCGGAACACATCTGCGGGCAAGGGCTGCTGATTTATTGCTTAACCGCAAGCCTGCGAGGCTGGTGGTGCAAGTCAAGCCCAGCCGTGCAACAAAGTTCCGCATCAGGGGTTACAGGGATATCTGGCACCTGCCGGAGTTGCGCATTTACGTCGGAGAAAAGTGATCGAAGCGGAAGATTAACCTCAGACTCCGAACCGGAATTCGGTTTACTCTCCGGGCTCTTCATTCGAGTCTTCCTTGAGCGAACTGAGAAAGAATCCGCTGAAGAAAACCTGAATGCCGACGACGATGAAGGTCGTTGCTATAACCGTTTCACGGATTCTCATCATGGGGCCGAAGTTCGACGAGGTCCAGATGAGAAAGACGTGCACGAGCATAGCAATACCTATCAGAAAGAAGAGCCCTCCCAGTGTGAACCCTTTCTCGACGGTAATCGATTTGTATATTCGCAGCAGCAACTGAGATGGCTTGCGGTGACCATGGTTGATGGATTGGATCAGAGCGGCCAGCCCGAGCAAAATACCGTTGCATCCGAGGGTGAAAAGCCCTCCGGCCAGAATGAACCAATGATCGCCGATCCATAAGCCGCCGAAGGAGAAGACTTCATAACGGTTTGTCAGAAAGAGCGCGACGAAGACGAAACTGCTCAAAGTGATCAGCAGGCCTGAGGGAATGAAATACAGCCACAGCGGGCTGGAGAGCATCAAGAACTTGAGGTGACGCCAGCCGTCACGCCATGGCTTGAGATGGGGCGGCTTGTCGCGCAGGTCCCTGTGAAGAGTGATCGACACCTCGGTGCGCCTGAGCTTGAGCAGCGCAGCCCTGACAACCATTTCGCTGGCAAACTCCATTCCGCGGGAGCAGAGCCGCATCTTAGCGAATGCCTCCTTAGTGAAGGCTCTGAGCCCGCAATGTGCATCGCCGATCCCTGATCTGAACAACAGATTGAGGATCCCGGTCAGCAGCGGATTTCCAAAGTGTTTGTTGAGGAACGGCATTGCGCCGGGCATTATCCCGCCTGCGAATCGGTTTCCCATGCAGAGTTCGAAGCCTTCCTGGAGCTTCTCGATCATCGGTATGGAATCGGTGAAGTCGTAGGAGCCGTCGGCGTCCCCGATCACTATCATCCGCCCACGCGCGGCCTTAATGCCGCGAATCAGTGCCCTGCCGTAGCCACGCTCCGGGCAGGAGACTACTCGTGCTCCGAGTCGGGAGGCGAGCGATGCGCTGCCGTCGGTGCTGTCGTTGTCGGAGATGACAATTTCGCCGGTGAGATTTTTACTCTCGAGAAGTTTCAAAGCCTTTTTGGCGTTTTCAATGCAATGAGGTAGCGTAAGTTCCTCGTTGAGCACCGGCATAACTATGGAGACATCCACCGCTCCCTGTTCCTCGTTCCCCATGGCTGACCGCTCTATTCTTAGTTATTTGATTGAAATGTTACTCCGCGGAAAAGGTAGCTAACCTTGCCGGCGGATAAGATGTCAGTGAAATTATCGTCTCGGCGGGAAAAAACAATCTCGAAATCTCCGCCTTCAGTCCTGACTGTGATCGGGGAATTCGCCCCGAATCTTAAGGCTGCGGTCAGGGCCACTGCGACGCAACCGGAACCGCTGGAGGCCGTTTCTTCCGCGACCCCCCGCTCGAAGAAGCGCGCCGCGCAAATCCCGCCCTCTGGTGGCCGGGCGACTGCCACGTTCGTGCCGGAGGGAAAGGCCTTGTTGGTGCGGAGCCGCGGCGGGACGGTCTCCACCCACCCTGCTTCCAGATCTTCGCGGAAGATCACGAAATATGGTATGCCAACGTTCGCCAGGTCGCCGACAACCTCCTCGCCGTCCTGCGCCGACACTTTCATGCCGGTGTGAAAGCCCTGTGGCGCGGGGATGTCGAGGGAGATTTCGTCGCCGTCGACCGTTACGCCGACGGATCCGGCCTTGCTGGCGAAGCGGAAATTCTCCGGCGTAAGGCCCTCCCTGCTGGCGTAAAGGCCGACGCAACGGCTGCCGTTGTAGCTGACCTCGGCGCTCGAGCCGTCCTCGTTGAAAAGCATCATGGCGAAGGGGAACACGTCGTCGGCGACCAGGATAATCAGCCCATCGGCTCCGACGCCGCTCCTGCGGTCACAGAGGCTACGAGCCAGAGCAGAGAGGTCGCCCCCGGGCATGCGGTCACGGCCGTCGATGATGATGAAATCGTTACCGCCGCATACAAGCTTCGCGAATTTGATCGACCTCATGCGCAACACCTCAGATTTCGGTCATCCTGGTGACCAGCCGTTCGAACTCCTCCCGTATCTCCTTGAGGTAGAGCAGGGGATCGAAGGCTCCCGCTTCGATCAGCTTCAGGAATTGCTCGGCCATGTGCGGATCGAACTGGGTGCCCGAATATTCGCGGACGATATCCATCGCCCGGTCGACGGGCATCGCCGGGCGGTAGACGCGGTCGCTGGTCATGGCATCGAACGCGTCGCAGACCGTCATCAGACGCCCTTCTTCCGGAATGTCCTCACCCTTTAGTCCGAATGGATAACCCTTGCCGTCGTAGCGCTCCTGGTGGAAGAGGATGCATCCGACCGCGACGGAGGGGAGATCGCTGTGCTCGACCATCTCATAGCCGATTTCCGGGTGGAGTTTCATCAATTCGAATTCCTTGAAGTTCAGCGGTCCCTTTTTCTTGAGGATTTTATCGGGCACGCCGATTTTGCCGATGTCGTGTAGCGGCGAGCCTATCGCCAGGTCTCTGATGCGATGTTCGGGCCAGCCGCAGCTCTCCGCCAGGGCCACCGAGAAAAGGGTTACCCTCTCAGTGTGGCCGCGGGTATAGGTGTCGCGCGCTTCGATGATGTTGCCGATTGCGAAAATGCTTTCAAACTGCGATCTACTCAATCTGCCGTATCTGTCCACCAGCTCGCGTGTTTGATCGACGACCATCGATTCGAGGCCCGCCTGATAGTTGCGGTTCTCGCGGATCAACCGCCTGCGCTCCATAGATTTTTTGACATTGAAGACGATCTCCTCGGAGCGGAAAGGTTTGAGGATATAGCTGTCAATGCCGAGCCGGAGGCCCTCGATCACGGTGTTCATCGTCGAGTAGCCCGTGATCACGATGATGCGGGAGTCGGGCTGGATGCCCGAGACCTTGCGCGCCAACTCGATTCCGTCGAGGTGCGGCATCTTGAGGTCGGTGACCAGCAGATCAACGTCGACGCGCTTTGCCGCTTCCAGCGCTTCGAGGGGATCGGCAAAGGCCAGGCAGTGATAGCCTTCCCTGCTGAGCGTTTCGCAGATGGTTTCGCTTAGTCCCAGGTCATCCTCGGCGATCAGTATCGTCTCTTCCATCATGATCCGGAGTCTCCGATGGCGATCAGGCTATATGGGAATCCTAGCAATGCTTTGAGCTTGCGGCAAGGCTGCTGGTTGCAAGCATCTCGACATGGTATGATTTCGATCTTCACGGGGAAAATAATCGTAATTATTCTTGTAGGCTTCTGATATGAAGAGCGAAGGCAAAGACAAAGGCCGGCAGGGGAAGGGTAAGTTCGGCCGCGTCATCAAGCGAGCGCTTGAGCTCTACGCGAAGTACACCTCCGGTTTGCAGCGGGGTGACTTCAAGAAACTCTTCACGCAGGAAACCCGGGGGATCTTCCAGCACTTCGGCGGGGAGGAGGACAAGAAAGAGAGCGCGGGAGGCAAGATCCGTCGTGCTTTCAGGGCACTGGGCAGGGTCTTCTGGGGTTTTGTGCTGGCGCTCTCGCCGGCCAGGCGGATTATTTACGGCATTGCCTTCGTGATCTTCGCGATCGCCTCGGTAGTGATCGTCACCTCTCCGACCGGCTCGGCTATCCGCGAAGACGTCCCTGTACTGCTGATCTACGGTTTCATCATCGTATCCTTCCTCCTGGCGCTCGAGCTGGCCGACAAATTGAGCGCCCGCGACGAGATAGAAATCGCACGCGACATCCAGCTCTCGCTGCTGCCTCCCCGCGACCGCAAGCTGCCGGGCTTCGAAGTCGCCAGCTTCACGTCGCCGGCCAACGATGTGGGAGGGGATTATCACGATTTTGCTGAGGCGGAGGGCAAAACTTGCGTGGCCATCGGCGACGTGAGCGGCCACGGTCTCGGCGCCGGGCTGGTGATGGCGATGGCCAAGAGCGCCTTCCAGGCGCAGCTTCTCAATGATCCGGGGCCGGCAAAAGTGCTCGCCACGCTGAACACGGTCGTCAGAACAGTGGGCGGCTCGCGGACGCTGATGACCTTTCTCTATTGCCTGATTGACAGTGAGCGGGGGATTATGACATTCGCCAATGCCGGGCACATATACCCGCTTTTCTCCCGGCCCGGCGACGGCTCGCTGCGCTGGCTGGAGTCGACATCCTACCCCCTTGGAGTGCGCGACCACCTCGACGTGGAGTGCCGCGAGCAGCAATTGCTACCCGGCGATCTGCTCTATCTGATATCCGACGGGTTGGTGGAGACGACTAACACGCAGGGCGAGAGTTTCGGTTACGAGCGCTTTCTCGAGAGCGTTGGGCGACATGGCGGGAGTAATCCGACCAAAGCAATGGAAGGGATACTCGACGACCTTGGGAATTTTGCTGCAGAGGCCCCGCGGGAAGATGATGTCACCATCATCATCGCCCGCTATATTCCCGTCGAATGAGTGGTTTTTGACGAAAAGCTTGGATGGAATACTCGCTAAAATCTTCGTTGGATGTTGTAATGGCGACCATCACTGGCCGCCATTACAGTAATATGGCCACCCATTAAAGGGCACCTTAACCTTGCCGGTAGTGCACCATTATGGACTTTTAGGCGTGAAAGTTAAGGTATGACAAAGAGCTGGAAACATTAAAGTGGAACAATCTTAGATGACGCACACCCCGTTTCAAGGTTATTTTAATATTAATCGCGATTGCAGCGGCAAGTCAAGGGCAAATAGAAAGAAATTGACTTTGGATGTATGTTTTGCAAAATTAAGTAAGGCCCGCGGTGTTTTTGGCCTAATAATTGTGTGGTATTTCTGAAATGATAACGCGCAGAACCTTCGTTTTCGGCGCTCCATTCGCCGGTTTATTAGGTGCTCTCATCGGTTCGGGAGCCACCACCGGCACTGCAGTCGTAGTCAGAGGAGTGGCGGATTCATCATCAGCAGACGGATGGTTTCAAGCCAGAAGAGCGCTCGACATGGGGCTCAGCAGGCTTCTTGGCTCAGAAGCGGACAAAGCCTGGGGATCGATCACGAGCGCCGGCGGTCCCGTTTCAATCAAGCTGGACAGTCGCAGTCCTCTCGCCTCGACCGGAGACGCTCTGGCTGTCGCCGTGCTCGAGGCGTTGTTCGACCGACTTGTTCAACCCTGGCAGGTGACACTCTGGGATAAGCGCGCGTCCGATGTCGGCAGGCGTTCGTGGAGGCTGAAGACCAGGCGCGGTCGCATCCAGGTGAACACGGTAGAGAATTCAAATCTCCGCGGCGGCGGGCAGCCAGGCTACAGCGATGCGATCCGCTATCCCGCCGCATGGCTTGGAGACGAAACGAGACCCTCTCATTATGCCTCGCTTCTTGATCCTGCGCCGGCCACGCTAATCAACATGCCCGCGGCGAAGCATCATCCGCTGGTGGGCGTGGATGGAGCGCTGGTTTCTCTGGCCCTGGGGGCTGTCGATGGCGAAGCCCGATTCCTGGCCTCGACCGAAACTCTCGCTCGTGCCGTGGCGGAAATCTGGCGCCGCAAGCCGTTGCGCGGTCACGCCCTCACCGTGATGGATGCCACGCGGGTAGTCTTCCACGGCGGCCCTGTTGGGCTGCCGTCGTGGGTTTCGAACGAAGGAGCGATCATCGTCGGGACGGATCCGGTGGCGGTCGATGCCGCGGCGCTGGAAATAATCGAAGAAAAGCGCACGGCCACAAAGCTCCCTTCCTGTCTGGAGCAGGGCATGGTTTTGCTGGAGAAGGCGGAGGAACTTGAGATCGGCAAGGCGCGCCCCAGAATAATTAAGGTCAGCATTGCGGGGATTTGATCGCCTGGCGTAAAGGCTTATCTGCGGATTTTACCGGTCATCGGCACGAAGGCCACATATTCGACATCACGCTCGATAAAGCCGCTGCCGGTTCTCGTGATCGTTTTGAGGATCTGGATTCCTCCCTCTTCTCCAACCGGGATGACCAGGATCCCGCCCACCTTCAATTGCTTTTTGAGCGGCTGGGGTATCTTCGGCGGGGCGGCGGTGACGATCACCGTGTCGAACGGAGCGCGCTCAGGCCAGCCGTCGTAACCGTCGCCGCACTTTGTGATCACATTACCGTAGCCCGCCGCCTGCAGGTTGCTCCTGGCGCTCTCGGCCAGGATGCAGTCGATCTCGATGCTGCAAACCTCTGCGCCGATCTCGGCCAGTATCGCCGCCTGGTAGCCGCTTCCGGTGCCGACCTCGAGGACGCTGCTTCCCGGCTTGATTTCCGCCAGCTCAGTCATTAGAGCCACGATGAATGGCTGGCTGATGGTCTGCCCCCGGCCGATCGGCAGCGGGCGGTCGATGTAGGCATGGCGCCGGATTTCTTCGGGCACGAAGAGGTGACGCGGCACCTTCTTCATCGCTGCCAGCACAAGCGGGTTGCTGATCCCGCGGCGCGCGATCTGCTCCTCCACCATCCGCAGGCGTTGCGCCGCGTAATCGTCCTGCGGCCGGGCGAAAATCATCATCGCCGAAAGCGACGCCGCAGCAACCATAAGGGTGATGAAAAGAGGGATTATAGTTTTTCGCATTTAGTTACAATCTAGGTTTGGGTTTGACCCTAGTCAATGTAGCAGCGGCCGCCTATGGTATACTGCGCGGCCATGCCAATACCGGAAGTCTTACTGAAATCGGGCGTCGAAAGGCCGCTGCGGCAAGGCCATCCTTGGGTTTTTTCAAGGGCGATCAAAGAGTTGAAAGGTTCGCCGCAGCCGGGCGACGTCGTGCGTGTGCGGGATAATAAGGGCCGAACAATAGCCGTCGGGTATTACAACCCGAAGAGCCAGATCGCGGTCCGCATTCTCAGCCGCAATCCGGAGCAGGCGATCGACGCCGGCTTCTTCCGCGACCGCCTTGAGGCGGCGATGGCCCGCCGTGCGCCGTTCTACGATTCGGAAGAGACCGATGCGCTGAGGCTGATCCACGCCGAGGCCGACGGCTTGCCCGGATTTGTAGTGGACCGCTACGACAGCTTCCTCGTGGTGCAGTGCCACACGCTTGGTGCCGAACGGCTGAAAGACCTGCTTCTCGATGGGCTGGAGGAAAGCCTTGCGCCACGCGGCATTTACGAACGCAGCGATCTGGGTGTGCGCTCCTATGAGGGTCTTGCGACCGACACGGTCGGTCCGCTGCGCGGCGAGACGCCTCCGGCCACCATCTGGATCAAAGAGAACGGCATGAAGCTGGCGGTCGACATCGCCGACGGCCAGAAGACCGGCTTTTACCTGGACCAGCGCGAAAACCGGGCACTGGTCCGCCGGGTGGCCGCGGGGCGCGATGTGCTCAATCTCTTCAGCTATTCTTGCGCCACCTCTGTCGCCGCCGCATTGGGCGGGGCGAAGAGCGTAATCAGCGTCGACAGCGACGAGGGCGCCCTCGCCCTGGCGCGCGCCAACGTGGAGATCAACAGCCTGACGATGGAGAACCAGGAACTGGAGCAAGGCAACGCGGCGGCATTGATGAAAGAACACCTTGCGCAGGGGAGGCGCCACGACCTGGTGATCCTCGATCCGCCGGCGTTTGCCAAGCACCGGGGCGCCCTGTCCGCGGCGTTACGCGGCTATCGCTACCTCAACGCCAACGCGCTGCGGTTGCTGCGCAAAGGGGGCCTGCTGCTGACTTCCTCCTGCTCGGGGTTGGTGACCATGGAGGAATTCCAGCGCACGCTAGGCCAGGCGGCGACGGACTCGGGTGTAAGTGTCGTACAGCTCGGAGCGTCCTACCAGCCGTTTGACCACCCCGTAAGCCCGGCTTTCCCCGAGGGGCGTTATCTCAAAACCTGCTTGCTGGCAGTGACATCGATCTGAGCGGATAAAATCCACCTGAATATTTGCAGGCGGGAGGCATCAGTCTGAGCGGGACGCGCAACCGGCCCTTCCTGCGGAGATTGCAGGCGTCGATTTCTCAGTCCTTCAGTGCAATGGCGATGGCCTCCGAGATCCTCTGAACGGGTAGAAACTCCAGCCCTTTGCGCACCTCGTCGGGGAGTTGCTCTAGCTCTTCCATGTTGCGCTGCGGGACGATGATTTTACTGATGCCCGCGCGGTGTGCGGCGATCGCCTTGTCCTTCAGGCCGCCGATCGCCAGCA
>Ga0307380_10001716_pt1 | contig 31812 bp, 23 predicted proteins | sample UN3MG_FD_202239 | JGI IMG/M metagenome (GOLD analysis project Ga0307380, IMG submission 202239) | Soil microbial communities from Risofladan, Vaasa, Finland - UN-3 | ecosystem: Environmental > Terrestrial > Soil > Coastal area > Acid sulfate soil | place: Finland: Risofladan, Vaasa | collected...
CTGTCCGGCAGCAAGGCCATCCACGCCAACGTGTCGGGCCGCGGCGGCGACGTGACCTCATACCAGGTGCTCGACGCGGGTTGCCCGGGTGACGTTGACGGCGATGGTGACACCGACCACTCCGACCTGGGTGAGCTGCTTGCGGCCTGGTGCACGCACGAGGGTGACCCCACCTGGAACCCGAATGCAGACTTGGATGGCGACGGCCACGTGGGGCACGGTGACCTGGGTATCTTGCTCGCCGACTGGGGCTGCGGCATCTAAGGGCACTGCCGCTCCCAAGTTCGCTGTGTAAACAACGACGAAGAGGGCCGTCTGATTTCGGGCGGCCCTTCGCTTTTCGCTCGGCTACATCGGTCTCCGTCAGCCGGGTTCCCACGGTCCCGCATTCTCCCGGCTTGGGGGGCAGGTTTCCGGTGCCGTGCTGGTCGGGGGTTGGAGGGACGAGCCCGCTGCCCCGTGGCGGCCGCCCTCTGCACGCGAGACTCCCGTCAGAGTTCAGCCCGGTCGAGACAGGTGCACCCAAGGTGCAGTCTTCCATGCAGGCAGCTAGCTTGACGGCAAGATGCGATCCCCGGTAGCGTGCACGTGTGTGACGAGTGGAAGCCCGTCGGTAGACATCGGAGGTCCCATCGTGCCCAAACAGAAGAAGCGGCCCACTATCGTCAGCGTCCAGTTGACGCCGGAAGGCAAGGCCAAGCTGGACAAGGTCTGTGCCGACCGCGGCATGACGATCAAGGCCTCCCTGGGCCGCCTGATAGATTGCTTCGTCGCCCTGGATCGAACTGAGCAGGCCATCGTGCTCGGCCAGGTCGAGGCGGGGGACGTGAGGACGCTAGCGGACCTGGTGGGCCGACGCGGCCCAAAGGAAGTCGCGGCACGCGCGGCTCGCTGAGCAAGTCGTCGTTAGAGCAACGCGGAACCGCCACGAGCCCCCGAAGCCCGACTTAGCCTTAGCCAGGCTCTGACGCGTGACGCCACCTCCGGGCTTTTCCTTGTCCCATCGTACCGTGGCGCCTGGCCTCTCCTGCACGGTGCCCTGGACCGCATCGAAGCGCTGCCGAACTCAGTGGACCCACCGGACGAGATGGGGGACCTCGAAGTCGCCGGCCGTTGTGGCACCGATGTGCTGGTCGGCCAGGTGTAGATCCAGACCTTCGGGGTCTGTTTGGCCACCTCGTGATGGACGACCCGTGAGATCTGCACGTCCTGAAACTCGATGGCGTGGTCCGCATCGACGGCGGTCCCATCGCTCATGGTGGGTCGGTGGGCGAGTGCGGGGCTGGCGAGAATAAGCGAACCCCACGTCATGGCCCAGATTGGAATGCGCATCACGATGCTCTCCTTGCCCGCCGATGTCGCCGGTAAGACGGGATGATAAGGCGACATAATCTGGCGAGCCATGAATCGCCGTGTTTCAGAAGCGAGTCGTTGTGGGGAACCTCGCGGTTTCCTCGCGGTTCGGATGTGTCGAAACGGAGCCAAAAGGACTTAGAGTGTATCGAGACGTACCGAGACGGACTTGACGTTCAGCCGTAACCCCTTATACTGGCGGGAAATAAGGTTGCGGGCGTAATTCAGTGGTAGAATGCCAGCTTCCCAAGCTGGACGTCGTGGGTTCGAATCCCATCGCCCGCTTTCACGCCGTGGGGTGCACCGCTGTGAATTGAGAGGCGTAACGCCGCTTCCGTGCCTGAGTTACGTGCGCCGGATGTAGAAGCACCGGCCATTTGCGTAGGAACGAGACAACGTGATCAACAAGAATGTTCGTAACGTCGCCATCATCGCGCACGTGGACCACGGCAAGACCACGCTGGTGGATCAGATGCTGCGCCAGTGCGGGCAGTTTCGCGCTGCGCAGCTCAAGGGCGAGCGCATCCTCGACTCCAACGACCTGGAGCGCGAGCGCGGCATCACCATCCTCTCCAAGAACATCGCCATCACTTACCAGGGCACCAAGATCAACCTGATCGACACGCCCGGCCATGCCGACTTCGGCGGCGAGGTCGAGCGCGTCCTCAAAATGGCTGACGGCTGCCTGCTGCTGGTCGATGCGCTCGAAGGCCCCATGCCGCAGACGACGTTCGTGCTGCGCAAGGCCTTCGAGTTCGGCCTGCGCCCGATCGTGGTCGTCAACAAGACCGACCGTGTTGACGCTCGCCCGGCCGACGTGCAGGATGAAGTGCTCGACCTGTTCATCGAACTCGGCGCCGACGAGGACGCGCTCGAATTCCCGACGGTCTACGCCTCTGCGACGCAGGGCTACGCCGCGCTCGACCCGGCCGGGCGCCCCGGCAACATCTTCGCCCTTTTCGACACGATTCTCGAACACGTACCGACGCCGGAGGTTGATCCCGCGGCCCCGCTGCAAATGCTCATCACCACTCTCGACTACAGCGACTACGTCGGTCGCATCGGCATCGGCCGGGTCTTCGCCGGCACCATCAGCGCAGGCCGCAACGTCACGGTCATCCATCGTGACGGTACGCAGGCGCGCGAGAAAGTCGGCGAACTCTACGTCTTTGACGGACTCGGCCGGCGGAAGGTCGCTCAGGTCGTCGCGGGCGACATCTGCGCCGTCGTCGGGCTCAACTCCGTGGACATCGGAGACACGATCGCCGATCCGCATGATCCCCAGCCGCTACCGATCGTTCGCATCGACGAGCCCACGCTGCACATGACCTTTCGCGTCAACGACTCGCCCTTTACCGGCCGTTCCGGAAAGTTCCTGACCAGCGGCCACCTGCGCGAGCGGCTCGACAAGGAACTCCAGCGCAACGTCGCCCTGCGCGTCGAGCCCGGCCCCACGCCCGAGGAGTTTCACGTCTCCGGTCGCGGGGTGCTGCACCTCTCGGTGCTGGTCGAGAACATGCGACGTGAAGGATACGAACTCGCGGTGGGCAAGCCGAAGGTCATCTTCCGCCAACTCAACGGCAAGAAGACCGAGCCGATTGAAATGTGCGTCGTGGAAGTACCGACCGCGCACGTCGGCCCCGTTATGGAACTCATGGGCGCCCGCCGAGCGATCTGCAACAAGATGGAAACGCACGAAAGCCAGTCACATGTCGAGTTTACGATCCCGACGCGCGGCCTGATCGGCCTGCACAATCGCCTGATGACGGCGACGCAGGGCACCATCATCATGCACCACAACTTCTACGAATACGAGTTCTTCCGCGGCGGCATTCCGCACCGCATGAGCGGCGTGCTGATCGCCAGCGAAGCCGGCCAGGTCACCGCCTATGCCCTCGACAACCTCGCCGATCGCGGCGTGATGTTTGTCTCGCCCGGTCAGCCGGTCTACAAAGGCCAAATCGTCGGCGAGCACTGTCGCGAGGGCGACATCATGGTCAACGTGTGCCGCGGCAAGAAGATGACCAACATCCGCGCCGCCAGTGCGGACAAGACGGTGGTGCTCAATACGCCGCGCGAAATCACGCTCGAGATCGCGTTGGAGTTCATCGAAGACGACGAGTTGGTCGAAGTCACGCCCGACGGCCTCCGCTTGCGCAAACGCCACCTGCTCGAGCCCGACCGCAAACGCGCCGCGCGAGGTCGTGGACCGATGCCGCTCAGCCGTTCGGAAACAGCACCGCCTTGCCGGTCTGCCACTTTGCCACCGCGTCGAGCGCCTCGTTCACCTGGTCGAGCGCGAAACGGTGTGTGATCAGTTCGTGGAACGGGTACGCGTCGCGGGCCGTGGCTTTCCTCACTGCCGTGCTCGGGGTGGGTCGTCCACCAAGTGAATCTCTGGTTGGTCGCCGAATGCGACACGCACGTTGCCTGAGCCCACAGCCGAACTATGGACGCGTGGCGCCGCGCGGACGAGCTCGGGGGCATGAGCCCACCAAGACTCACTATCTAGGGGCCACCTGGAAGTCATCAAACCGCGCCTGCGAATCCACGACGCGCACGCCGACCATCCCGCGTGGGTGATCCGGATCGGTGACCGCGATCATGGTCTCACCGTCCACAAGGACGCGAATCGAGTCGTTCTCAACCTCGACGCGCAACGTGTACCACCGCTTCGCGGCGACGGGATGATCGACCAGAGCGAGTTCCTGCCAGCGCCGGCCGTCCGTCTTGCCGAGCACGACCTTTCGCGTTCCGGGGATAATGCCGGCGAAATAGCCCTTCTGCGCGTCGTACCCCAGGGACGGCTCGCGGACACGAAACAGAATGCCCGCGTCGCGCTGGCCTTTTTGGATGTAGACGCGTGCCTGAATGGTGGCGTCGGCCCATCCGCGGCCGCGGACCAGCGCCTTCTCTCCCGACCGGTAGTGGTCGACCTTTCCCCAGGGTGGTTCCACGCCAAGACTCATGTACCCGCCCGCGACCCGGATGCAGCCGTTGTGACCGTAGAAAACCCAGTCGTCCCAGGTACGCCCTTCAAACGAGTCACGGAAGTGTCCTCCGAATCGGTTGGCAGGCTCGCCGGCCGGCACACGCAGCCTCTTGGCGGCGGGCACCGGACGCCCGAAGCTCGGCCGGCCATCGGGTGTCCATGTAAACGGCTGCGTCCATACCGCGCGTTTCCAACCCGGCGTCCGCGACAGCTTGGCGTGGTAGATGATCCAGTCCTGACGGTCGTCAGGGGACTTGACGAAGCTGGCATGGCCAACGCCAAAGACGCTTTCGGTCGCCTGAAACACCGGTTCGTCGTGCTTGTGCCAGTTAGTGGGGCGCAGCGGGTCCTTATCGCCCTTCATTTCGAGCAAGCCAAGCTTGTACGTCGGTTCCCAGGATCCACTGCAGGAATACACGACGAACACGTGGTCGCCATGCCCTAGCACCTGCGGCCCCTCGTTAAGGCCACGCTGCGCCGGGTCTTCGCTCACACGCTCCCAGATGTGGGTGTCGTTCGCGCAGAGCTGCACGCGGCTACCGCAGGTGGTCCACGGATTCGCCAGCGGCGCGATGTACAGGTACTGGACGTCTTCAGCGGCGGGCCAGCCGGACCAGATCAGGTACAGCCGGCCGTTGATCTCCAGCGGCGTCGCGTCAATCGCCCACCGGTTGTGCGTGCCCGCGGCCCAGTCATCGCCCGTGTAGAGCATCCCCCGGTCGCGGTAGGCGCCCTGAGGGTCGTCAGTGACAGCTTCGAGCACTCCGGCCCGGTGGTTCCGGTTGTGGCCGTCGCTGGCGGCGTAGTAGATGTACCACCGGCCATTCAGGTGGTGCAGCTCGGGCGCCCACACTTCGCGTGAGTTCCACCCGCTCAACGGCGCTTTCCAGACAACGCGCTTCGCGCCCGGATCGGTGAGCTTCGCGGATTTCCAAACCGAGATCCCACGGCCGCCTTCCGAGCGGCAGAGAAAGTAATCCCCGTCGTGCCTGGTGACCCAGGGATCAGCACCCTGGTAGATCGGGTTCACAAACGTGGGCTCTGCGTGCTCGGCCGACACATCCCCGCGCGCCTGTACGGACACCGTGGCGGCCCGTTTGGGCGGGGGCTCGGCAGCCGGCGGCGGGCCGCATCTGGCGACGGCATTGCCGAGCAGCAAGGCACCGCACAAGAACGTGCAAGCTCGCATCAGCTTCGTCGGAATCACCATCTCAGGCAGCACCTCACTCGCGCCCGGCATCATAACCGATCGCGTCGCGCCCGAGCGTGCCGCACGACCGCTCGCCCCGCGGCGTTCCTCGCACGCAGCCCACTGGCCGGCGACACATCGAAGCCCATTGGGCCTGCGCATCGCGATCGGAGTGCGGCCACCAGTATACTGCGGTCGGAATAGCAAATCTGTGCCAGTGTTGAACGCCATTCAGTTAGCACGTAAGTCCGCGCCAGCAGCGCACTTATGAACACTTGCGCAAGGCGCGGCCTCCTGTGAAGATGTTGGTGTTGTCAGTCAACACGACACACAGGAGGCCACGGATGGCTAGTATCACGCAGCACGTACGCCAGATCAAGAGTGACTTGTCCGCACACCTGCGACCCGATCTGATTCTCGCCGCCTGCCAACACGCGCGCTACGACTGGCGCGAGCGTATTCTCGGCCCCGTGTTGACCGTGCAGGCCTTCCTGCTTCAGGTGCTGCACGGCAATACCGCCATGACCAACGTCGCCCGCCTGGTCGGGGTTGACTTCACCCCGTCGGCCTATTGCCAGGCGCGTCGGCGTTTACCGCTGGCCGTGCTGAAGATCCTCCTGCGGCGATTAGTCACGGGCGCCCGTGACGCAACCGCCGAGGTCGCCCGTTGGCGCGGGCACCGTACCTTCCTGGTCGACGGGTCGTCCTGTTCCATGCCGGATACCCCGGCCTTGCAGCGGTGTTTCGGCCAGCCGAGCGGCCAGCGGCCGGGCTGCGGCTTTCCGGTCGCGCATCTGCTGGCGCTGTTCGACGCCCACACCGGCCTGCTGGTCGACGTGCTGGCGTCGTCCTGGCGTCTGCATGACCTAGTGCGCGTCGGTGAACTGCATCCCCATTTACAGCCCGGCGACCTGCTGCTCGCAGACCGCGGCTTCTGTTCCTTTGCGCATCTGGCGTTGCTGATCCAACGCGGCCTCCCGGCTGTGATTCGCGTGCACGGTCAACGCCGCGTGCAGTTCGGCCAGCCGTACCGGCCTTACGCCGGCGTCTCCTGGCCCGTGCGGTTGGGACGCGACGATCAACTGACGCTCTGGCGTAAAACCGCGGTGCCGTCACGCGTGATGAGCCGCGCCGCCTACGACGCGCTTCCCGAGCTGATCCTGGTCCGCGAGCTGCGTTACCGCGTGAGCCGTCCCGGCTACCGCACGCGCTGCGTAACGTTGGTGACGACGTTGCTGAACCCGCAGACCTATCCGGCCGCGGGGTTGGCGGAGCTTTATCAGCAGCGTTGGCAGGCGGAAACGAACTTGCGCCACCTGAAAGAGACGTTGGGTATGCGCGTCTTGCACAGCCGCAGCGTGGCGGGCTTCCACAAGGAGCTGCTGGCTTTCGCCCTGGTCTACAACCTCGTGTGCCTGCTGAGGACGGCGGTAGCCCGGGAACTCGGCGTCGCCCCGGCGCGCGTCAGCTTCGTCGATGCGTTGCGGGCCCTGCGCCACGCGCCGCGGCGTGGTCTGCCCCGGCGACTGGTGTGCAATCCGATGCGTCCCGGTCGCTACGAACCGCGCGTCCGCAAACGCCGACCGCTGCAATACTCGCTGATGACCAAGCCACGCCACGAACTGCGAAAAGCCCTGATGCACGAAACCACCACCGCTTAACTGAATGGCGTTCCGAACTGTCCCCAATTACCGCATATCGTGGCTCAGATGCCCGCAATGCGACCTCTTGCCCATCGCAGGCTCTCCGTCTGATGGCCAATCCGACCCGCTGCCTCTCTTTCAGAGTCGCGTGTGAGAGTGGGTGTTGCCCACCGTCCACCTGACGAACTGGTGCCAACCGCTGCCCGGACGTCAGTCTTCCGGGATCTCCAGGTCCAGGATCGATTTCGTGGGGTCCTTGGCGAATCCCTCCTTGCAGGGCCCGGAACAGAAGTAAAGCGTGTAACCCGATACTTCCAGCGCGTGTTCGCTCTTGCCGTCCATGCCCAACGCACAGCTCGCGCACCGCTGAACGATCTTGTCAATCGTGCCATCGAGCTCGTCGGCCTCGGCCAGCTTGGCCTCCACCTTGGCTTGGATCTCGGCGTCGTTCTCCGCCGCGTCCGCCTTCGCGGGCTCGGCCTTCACCTCCGGTTTGGCCTGGGTGTCACTCTTGGCCGCTTCTTTCTTGCTGCATCCGGCCAGCACAGTCAAGATGACCGTCACAGCCAGGCAGCAGGCACGCCAACGGGCAAATCGCATCAACATCGGCAGGACTCCTTGAGTAGGGCCAGATTCCCTGGATCAGTCTCCCGCGGCCACGCCGACCGCATCCAGGCCGACGAAGGATACCCAATTTCGGTGACGGCCGCGCGTCGGTACTTGGGTTCCTGAACGGCGAAGCCGTGCTTCAAGAGCTGCGGGAAGTACACTCGTGGCCAGCGATATGAACCAGCGGGATTAGGTTCGGGAGAGACTTCATGGACGCGAAAGCGTAGCTCGGTCTTCGGTCGCATGCTCTTCACCAGACCAGTCGCCGGGTCGCGACCTCAATTGTCAGCCCGAGGCGGTCTGCGGGCGCAGCGCCAGGCGAGAGTCCTACAGGGCGAGCACGGCCCTTACGTGCATACTAATCGCTACACGGGCACGTCCACGTCAAGCAGCTTCTGCTCGGCGACGACGTCAACGAACCGCCTGAACATGTAGCAGCCGTCGTGCGGTCCCGGGCTGGCTTCCGGGTGGTACTGAACCGCTACGATCCCGTGGTCGGGGTGAACGAAGCCCTCGAGCGTGTCGTCGTTGAGGTTGACATGGGTGACGACCCCGCCGACGCGCTCCAGCGACTCGGCATCCACGGCGAAGCCGTGATTCTGGCTGGTGATCTCGACGCGGCCATTCTGTCGATTGATCACCGGCAGATTCGCCCCGTGATGACCGAAGGGCAGTTTGTACGTCTTGGCCCCCAGCGCGAGCGCGAGGAGCTGGTGCCCGAGACAAATGCCGAACATCGGGAATCGTCCGAGCAGCGTGCGCAGGGTCTCAACTATGCCGGTCACAGCCGCCGGGTCGCCCGGCCCGTTGCCGATGACCAGGCCGCCGGGGGCCAACTCGCGTATCTGCGTCGCGGTGGCGTCGGCGGGAACCGTCGTGACCTTGCACCCGATTTCCACGAGATGGCGAAGGATGTTGTGCTTGATCCCGCAGTCGATCGCGACGACGTGGCACTTGGCGGACGCCGCCGGGCGACTGCGATCATCGGGACACCAGAGCGGCTCCGTCCACGAGGCCGGCTCACGCGGCGCGACCGCCTGGACGAGGTTTGCGCCGGCCATCGGTGCCGACGCGCGCGCAAGTTCGACCAGCTCGATGTCGTCGCGCACCTCGGTCGAGATCACGCCGCGTAGCGCGCCGTGCACGCGGATGCGCCGCGTAAGCGCGCGGGTGTCCACACCGACCAGGCCGATGATTCCGTGCTGGACGAGGAATTCAGGCCCGCCGATGGTAGCGCGGAAGTTGCTTGGCCGGCGCGGCAGCTCGCGCAGGACGACGCCGGAGAGATGCGGCCTAACCGACTCGAAGTCTTCCGGGCTCATGCCGTAGTTGCCCTGCAGGGGGAAGGTCATGGTGACGATCTGCCCGCAATAGGACGGGTCGGTGAAGATCTCTTGGTAGCCGGTCATGGCGGTGTTGAAGACAACCTCGCCCGTACGTGTGCCGGTCGCGCCGACGGCGTTGCCGGTGAAGACGGTCCCATCCTCGAGCGCGAGCTTGGCGATCATGCGCTTCCTCCGGTCGCGAGGTAATCCTGAAGCGCGCGCACGGCGACGCCGTTGGTGCGCAGGGCACGGATCGCCCCCACGGCGGCGCGGGCGCCGGCCAGCGTGGTGAGCAGCGGGATACCGAGCTGGATCGAGGCGACGCGCCAACGGCCCTCTTCCGTGGCGCTGCCGGTGTGGATCGGCGTGTTAATGAGCAGGTCGAGCTGCCGAGAGCGGATCATGTCGAGCAGGAACGGCGGACCCTGGCCGTCGCGCTTTGACACGAGGGTGGTGGGAACGCCATGCTGCTCGAGCATCTGTTTGGTCTTGATGGTCGAGTAGATGTCGAAGCCCATGTCGTGCAGCTCGCGGGCGATGGAGATCACGCGCGGCTTGTCCTCATCGCAGACGCTCACGAGCACTTTGCCCGACGTTGGCAGTCGGACGCCCGTTGCCAGCAGCGCCTTGGCGAAGGCCAAGGGGTAGGACTCATCGATGCCCATCACCTCGCCGGTGCTGCGCATCTCCGGGCCCAGTACGAGATCGACGCTGCGGAGCTTCTTGAAGGGGAAAACCGGGGCCTTGACGGCCACGTGCCGCTGGCCACGCACGTTGGGGACGTCCAGCCCACCGAGGGCTTCGTCCAGCGCCAGGCCCAGCATGACGCGGGTGGCGACCTTGGCCCACGGCACGCCGGTGGCCTTGCTGACAAAGGGGATCGTCCGCGAGGCGCGCGGGTTGACCTCGATCAGGTAGACCACGCGCCCCTGGATGGCGAACTGCACGTTCATGAGGCCGCAGACGCGCAGGCGGCGCGCGAGCATCTTAACCTGGTACTTGATCTCGTCGAGCAGCGCGGGTGAAAGCGAATAGGGCGGCAACACACCGCAACTGTCGCCGCTGTGAATGCCGGCTTCCTCGATGTGCTCCATGATGCCGCAGATGTCGCAGCGGCCGGCGGCGGGGTCGCGGCCCGGGAAGCCGTAGTCGCTGATAGCGTCCACATCCACCTCGACCGCGTCGAGCAGAAACTTCTCGATCAGGATCGGGTGCTGGCGATCGATGTTGAGCTGGCGGTCGGTGGCGCGCAACGCGCCTTCGACGTACCGCACAAGATCGGCGGCGTTGTTGCAGACCTGCATCCCGCGCCCGCCGAGCACGTACGACGGTCGCACCAGCACGGGGTACCCGATCTGCTCGGCGACATCGATCGCTTGGGCGCGCGAGAAGGCGACGCCGTTGGACGGCTGGCGCAGACCGAGCTCGCCGAGCACCTGCTGGAACCGTTCGCGGTCTTCGGCCAGGTGGATGTTCTCGGGCGAAGTTCCCAGAATCGACACGCCCGCTTCACTCAGCCCATGTGCCAGGTTCAACGGCGTCTGGCCGCCGTACTGCACGATGACGCCGCGCACGTGCCCTTCATTGGCGCCGCTCTGCGGGAACGGGCGGCCGTTGAGCCGCTCGCAGATGTTGAATACGTCCTCGTGTGTGAGCGGTTCGAAGAAGAGCAGATCGCTGACATCGTAGTCTGTGCTGACCGTCTCCGGGTTGGAGTTGACCATCACCGTCTCGTAGTCCATCTCACGCGCGGCCATGGCGGCGTGCACACAGCAGTAGTCGAACTCGATGCCCTGTCCGATTCGGTTCGGGCCACCGCCGAGGATGATGACCTTGGGCCGCTCACTGACGCGGAGTTCGTCGTCGTGCGATTCGACTAACAGGTGCTCGTCGTCCAATGCGCGATACCGGTACGGCGACTCTATCCCGAGCTCGTGGATCGCGGTTCCGAGTGCCTCCCGTCTGCCGGAGGCCCGGTGCTTGCGCAGCTCGGCCACGGCCTCCGGGCTGCGCACGACGCGTGCGAGCGGTCGCTCGCGCGCGGAGTAGTAGTACGGCGTATAGGCCTCGAACTCGGCCCCGCAGGTGTCGACGAGCTTGAACTTCGGGCGGTCGAACTGGGCTTTGAGCCGCTCATAGTCCTGCGAGTTGAGCCGCCAAATGTAGCGCAGTTGCGCGTCGCTGTAGCCGTTTGCTTTGGCCTGCTGGTACGTGTCGATCAGTTCGGACGTCAGGCGGAAAGCGGCGCCGGTGCGAACGGCCGTGCACAGCAGGCGCTCCTCAAACTCGACCAGTTCGGCCAGTTGATCGAGGAACCAGATGTCGATGTGCGAGAGCTCGTGAATCCGCTCGACGGACCAGCCCAGCTTCAGCGCGTAGCGGATGTAGTACAGCCGGCCCTGGCACGGCGTGGCGATCTTGGCCGTCAGCACCTCATCGGGGATCGGCCACTGCTTGCCGGCCTGTTCGTACACGTCGGCGGGCGCCTCACCCAGCGCCGTGCCGCCGAACAGCGGAACTGCCGGCCCGGTTTCGTGGCCGAAGGCGTCCAGCCAGATCGTGCTGTCATCGTCCTGGCCCAGAGCGTCGCCGGGGTGCTCATCAAGCGACTTGTCGTTGGGGTGCAGGCCGTAGCCGGGGCGCTTGATCTCCATCGAGCGGATGCACTTCTGGAACGCTTCCTTGAACGTGCGCCCGATGGCCATCGCCTCGCCGACGGACTTCATCGAGGTGGTGAGCGTCTCGTCGGCCTCGGGGAACTTCTCGAAGGCGAAGCGCGGCATCTTAACGACACAGTAGTCGATGGTCGGCTCGAAGCAGGCGGAGGTCTCGCGGGTGATGTCGTTCCGCAGCTCGTCGAGCGTGTAGCCCAGGGCCAGCTTGGTGGCGATCTTAGCGATCGGGAAGCCGGTGGCCTTGGAGGCCAGCGCCGACGACCGGGAGACGCGCGGATTCATCTCGATCGCCAGCATCCGCCCGTCGCGCGGGTTGACCGCAAACTGGATGTTCGCTCCGCCGGTGTCAACGCCGATCGCCCGCATGATCGTGATCGCGGCGTCGCGCATCCGCTGGTATTCCTTGTCGGACAGCGTCAGGGCGGGGGCCACGGTGATCGAGTCGCCGGTATGCACGCCCATCGGATCGAGGTTCTCGATCGAGCAGACCACGACGACGTTGTCGCGCCCGTCGCGCATCATCTCGAGCTCGAACTCCTTCCAGCCGGTGAGGTCCTCCTCGATCAACACCTGCCCGATCGGCGACTCGGCGAGCCCGTCGCCCACCAGCGTCTCGAACTCGTCGGTCGTTCGGGCCATCCCACCGCCCGTACCGCCGAGCGTATACGCCGGGCGGATGCACGCCGGCAGGCCGATCTGCTCGACGATTCGCGTGGCTTCGGCGAGCGAGCAGGCCGTGCCCGAGCGCGGCACGTCGATGCCCGCACTCGTCACCGTTTGCTTGAAGCCTTCGCGATCTTCGGCGCGACGGATGGTCTCGGCGTCGGCTCCGATCAGCCGTACGCCGTGGCGCGCGAGGATGCCCTGCTCGGCGACTGCCATCGCACAGTTCAGTCCGGTCTGACCACCGAGCGTGGGCAGGATGGAATCGACCGGCGCGCCGCGGGCGGCTTCGCGCTTGAGAATCTCATCGACGACCGCGGGCGTGATCGGTTCGAGGTAGGTCCGGTCGGCGAGCTCGGGATCGGTCATGATCGTGGCGGGGTTGCTGTTCAGCAGCACCACCGCGACCCCTTCCTCGCGCAGCGCCCGGCAGGCCTGTGTGCCGGAGTAGTCGAACTCGCACGCCTGCCCGATCACAATCGGCCCGCTGCCGATGATCAGAACACGCTGGATTGTCTCATCCCTGGGCATCGACCGGCCACCGACCGCAAGCGCTCAACCTGCCACCCATCTCGTCGTTCGTGAAGCGTCCTTCGTGAAGCGTAAGACGAGATACGCTTAACGAGATACGCTTCACGCTTCACGCCCTTCGCCGAGCGACGCGAGAATCACGTCGGCGACGCGCCGCACTTCGCTCGGGTTGGTGCTTCCGAGCGTCCGGTAGCGCGTCAGCGGTGAATCGATCACCGGCGCGCTCCCATCCGTCGCGTCGCCGACCTCGCTCGCGACCGCGTGGTGGGCTTCGCGCAACGGCGCGCCGGCGAGCACGTTCTCCTCCATTCGCAGCGTCGCCCCGGTATTGCCCTCTTGCAGCGAGGCCGCCAGCCGCTGTGGGTCGAACTCCAGCCGCTCCAGAAACGCCGCCGCCATCTCCGCGAGGGCGTGAAGCTTCTCGGCCCCGCGGCGGACTACCGGCTTGACGCACTGCAAGTCCCGGTTGTAGCCGCTCGGCAAGCCCTTCAGGATCGACACGAGCTCCGCGTGGGCCGCCGTGACGGCGTTGCACTCGCCCCGCAACAGCTCCATTGCATCCGGGTTGGCCTTGTTCGGCATCATCGACGATCCCGTGGCGAACTCGGCGGGATAGCGCGTCCAGCCCAGCGCCGTCTGTGAGAACACGATCACGTCGGTCGCCAATGACTGAAGGTGCAGCGCGAACTGCGTCGCCAACGCGAGCAGCTCCAGGCACTCATCGCGCGTCGAGGTGACATCGAGCGCGTTGGGCGCCGGCTCCGCGAAATTCAGCTCCCGGGCCTGAATCCGCCGATCGATCGGGATCGACGAGCCCGCGACCGCGCCGGCGCCGAGCGGGCAGTACTGCCGCCACTCCCGCAGACTGAGCTCCAGCCGCCGCCGAACGCGATCGAAGCTCGTCGCGTAGCGCAGCACCCAGAAGCCGACGCTGCCTGGGGCGGCAAACTGCTGATGCGTCTGCAGCGGGAATGCCAGGTCCGCCCAGGCCCGGGCCTTGTGGCAGGTGACGCGGACCAGGTCGCCGAGATCCTGCTTCAGGCGTCCCCCGGCCTCGATGACGTACATCTTCAGCAGCGTCGCGATCTGGTCGTTGCGCGAGCGCGCGGTGTGAATCTTCCGGCCGGCTTCACCGGCCGATTCGATCAGTTTCTCCTCGACCCAGGTGTGCAGGTCTTCCGCTTCGGAGCGTGGGCAGGCGGCCTGCCCGAATTCGCGTTCAATGGCATCCAGCGCGGTGCGCAGGGCCTCGTGCTCGAGCGCCGACAGGATCCGCGCCGCCTCCAACGCCCGCGCGTGCGCCCGCTGGAGCTTCAGCTCAAACGGCAGAAGGAACCAGTCCTCCTCCAGGCAGCGATTCAACGGTGCAAACGTCGGATGCAGCGGCACTCTTTGCTTCCACAGGGCCGACATAGCACTCCTCGACGCACGGCTTGCCGACGTTGGAAAGCCAGCTCAGGCTGATGAAGCCCGCCGCGTCCTGGTGAGCGTAATCGCTCTTCTCGAACGTCGCCATCTCCTTCGTGAAGATCGACGAGGTGTTCACGATCTTCGACGCGTGCGGCGTCGGCTCGAGCCGCACGGTCACCGAGCCGTTGAGCTGCTTCATCACCGCGAGCCCCGCCGCCTGGACTATCTGTCTCTGATCAGAGAAGTACTCGCCACGATACATGAGCGTTCCGAACTCCTGGCCGAGCAGGGCGTAGCGATCGTACGTGGGCTTGTTCAGGCAGGTGCGGGCGAGCGTGTCGACCGCCAGGTGCAGCAGCTTCGCCGCCGGGTTGACGTACAGCCCACGCGACTTGACGCCCGTGAAGCGGTTCTCGATGATCAGGTCCCAGGCCCACGGGGCCCGGCGATACTGGTGGTTGAGTTGCGAGACGATCTCCGGCAGTGTCTTCTCGACGCCGCCCAGCGCCACCGGCACGCCGCCTTCGAACGCAATCTCGACCACCGACGGCCCCTCGCCGTAGGTGTTGTTCCACGCGAAGTACCCGTTGACCGAGCGGAGTACGTCCTCGACGTTGACGTTCGTGTCGGGCTCCTCAAGCGGTCCGCCTTCGACACTGATGTGCCAGAGGTTCTCGTCGAGGCTGTAGTCCTTCTGTACCGCGTAGTTGTCGATGTAGCCTTTGCCGGTCAGGTAGTTGACCAGGTCCACCCGGCCGCCGAACTCCCAGGTCTTCCACGGGGCGAGAATCGGGTATCCGGGCGCCAGCGAGCGGTAGCCGAACTCGAAACGGATCTGGTCGTTGCCCTTGCCGGTCGCGCCGTGCGCGAGCGTGGCCCCACCGAGCTGCTTGGCCACACGCACCTGCTCCAGCGTGATGAACGGGCGGGCCAAGGCGGTGCCGAGTCGGTAGTCCCCCTCGTACGTCGCGGCCAGGCCGATCGCCAGGGGTATGACGTGCTCGAACATGGCGGGTTTGGCGTCGCGCACCACCGCCGTCGTCGCGCCGTATCGCAGGGCCTTGCGGCACAGCCCGGCAAGATCCTCTTCCTGCCCGACGTCGACGAGAACGGCGTGCACTTCATAGTCCTGATCCAGCAGCCACGGCACCATCGCCGAGGTGTCCAGACCGCCCGAGTAAGCCAATACACATTTCTCAGCGCCCACGTTTGTCTCCGAACCAGGTTTCCAGTCGTCTCAGTGCGACGGTTTGCACCTTCTTACTCTTGGTCGCCACGAAAACCGTGTCGTCGCCCGCCAGCGTCGCTACGATCGATGGGTCTTCCGCTCCGTCGATCGCCAGTGCTACCGGCTGGGCTTGCCCCACCGCCGTCCGCACAACGATCAGGTGCGGGCCGCACGGCAGAAAACTGCGGACGGCGGCGGCATAGTCCAGTTGCGTCGGGCCGGGCTTGCGCGCGCCGGACAGCACGTATTGCCCACCGCTCTTCCGCACGCCCAACTCCGCCAGGTCACGGCTGAGCGTCGATTGGTCGACGCCCAAGCCCTCGGCTTCGAGCCGGGCGAGCAGATCCTCTTGCGTCGCGACCACGCGCGCTTTCAGGATCCGCCGTATCGCTTCTTGCCGAGCCCGTCGCATCGTGCTTCATTATACATAATATGGGCCATTATGCAACATGTTCTTTCGGGATTTTCCGGCCGGCAACTTGAACCACGCCAGGCGTGTCCTTCCCGAAAACTCGGTTCTTGTTGATTCCAAAGGACTTACGTGATTCGTCGCCCGAGCGGTGCCGGCTCCGCGAAGTCCGGCTCCCGGGCCTGAATCCGCCGAGCGATCGGGAGTGACGAGCCGGATTCCGGCGGCGGCGCCGGCGATGGCGAGAAAGAGCACACCGGACAACCCGCGGGCGATGCGTCCGCGCCGATCGATGTTGCGCTGGAGGCGCCCCATGCTTCTCATTCCGCGTACGCGCCCGCGGCGGGCCTATGGCGCGCCCTTCGTTCGATTCGGCGCCTGGGCCTGTATCTTGGCGATTGTCTCAGGATCGTCCGGCAGCAGCCCAGGTGGCACGAGGCGTGGGACGACTTCGACCCAGCGGCGTTCGCGGGTGAAAACCGATTTGAAGATCGGAAGCGCTTCGTCCAATTGGCCGCCGGACGCCAGCGTCACCGCGTGCCAAAAGGGGATTTCGACGATGTCGGGTGCGTAGCGCTCGGCAGCGGCGTATTCACGGTTGGCGGTCTCGAAGTCCTTCTTTTCAATTGCCGCGTCGCCGGCGTTCATGTGGTGATAGGCGCGCTGGAGGGCGACGAGGCGTTTCAACTCGGCGACGGGGGTCGGGTGGTCCTCGATGCGCAGGTCGAACAGGCGATCCGCCCAGGGCTTGCCAGTCGGTTCGGCCTTGACGATGAGCAGGGCGGCTGATTGCCGACCGCGGATGTCGCCCCCCTCCTGCTCGGCGGCTTCCAGCGCGGCGATCAGACGGTCGGCCAGGTCGCCCTTGGCGCTGCGGTAAGCGTTGGCCATCGCCGGCCAGACGGTGTCCTGCTCCATCAGGTTGGCCTGGACCGAGAACTGGCCGCCCTCATCGACGACGTGCCCGGCCTGGGCGATGCACTTGCCGCCGGTGTGTGCCGCGACACGGCCGGCGGCGTCGATCATAGCCACTTGGCGGAACTCGCGGCCTTCGTCACTGGCCAGCAGCCCGCGTAAGGCATCCGGTGCCGTCTTGCCGCGGCGCATGAGCTCCAGTCCGAGCGGGCCGTAGGCTGGATCCACAAGCGATTGCGTCGCGACGGCACCGACGCCGGCCTCGCCCCACGGGACAATGGGGCCGACGCTGAACCAGTGTGACTGCACCGCCACGCCGAGCTGCCCGGTGGCTTTGTCGCGCGCCACGATCGAATAGGTGTGCACGCGCGGCTGAGCGATGGCGAAGCGCACGCCGGAGGGCGCGGGGCTTGCAACGTCATCGCGCGTCGTCCCCGACGCCCCGGGCTTGTCGTCCGCCAGGCAAGCCGCGGTCAGAGCGGTGACTGCGGCAACCAAGAAGTAAGAGACGCAGCGAAGAGAACTGGCCATGGTCCGTCTCCTCCGATAGGTGCCCGACAGAAAGTCGGTTCGCATAAACGGTGTGCACACTATAGTGGTGCCTTAGAGGCCCTAACAGAACCTGTGGCACAGGCTTCCAGCCTGTGGTTTCACCGGCAGGATGCCGGTGCCACACAGGGTAATATTAGGCGCTCTTAAGGACAGTAACCTGATCCTTGTCTTCAGTCCGCGCGGCGGACCCCTACGGTCTTTTTCCTGCTTACTCCACCGTCACGGATTTGGCCAGGTTCCGCGGCTTGTCCACGTCGCAGCCGCGGAGGACGGCCGCGTGGTAAGCCAGCAGTTGCAGCGGGACGACCGTCACCAGCGGCTGAAGCAATCCGGGGACGTCCGGGACGTAGAGGACGTGCTCGGCCAGGCGTTTGATCTCGCCGTCGCCCTCGGTCGCGACGGCGATCACGCGGCCGCCGCGGCTGCGCACCTCCTCGATGTTGCCGAGGCACTTCTGGTACCAGTGCCCGCGCGGCGCGACCACCACGACCGGCATGTCCTCGTTGATCAGGGCGATCGGGCCGTGTTTCATCTCGGCGGCGGGCAGCCCTTCGGCGTGGATGTAGCTGATCTCCTTGAGCTTGAGAGCACCCTCCAAGGCGACGGGGTATTGCATGCCGCGGCCGAGATAGAGCCAGTTACCCACCTCGACGAACGCCGCCGCGATCTGCCGCGTCGCATCGGAGAGCTCGAGCGTCCGCTCGATCACGTCGGGAATGCGACTCAGGGCATCGAGGTATTCCTGGCAAGCGGCGGAGCTGAGATGACGCCGGCGCCCCAAAAGCGCCGCGATCAGCGACAACACCGTGAGTTGACCGACAAACGCCTTGGTCGAGGCCACCCCGATCTCGGGACCGACATGGAGGTAGACGCCGGCATCGGTCTCGCGGGCGACCGTTGAGCCGACCGCGTTGACGATGCCCAGCACCAGCGCGCCCTTCTCCTTGCCTTCCCGTACGGCAGCGAGGGTGTCGATGGTCTCGCCGCTCTGGGAGATCGCGATGATCACCGTCCCGTCTTCGATGATGGGGTTGCGGTAGCGAAACTCGCTGGCGTACTCGGTCTCGCACGGGATGCGGGCCAGCTCTTCGATCAGGTACTCGCCGACCAAGGCGGCATGCCAAGCCGTCCCGCAGCCGGTCAGGATGATGCGTCGGGCGCGGATCAGCTCGCGGGCCACGGGCACCAGCCCGCCCAGCACCACCCGCCCGTCGTCCCGGTCGATGCGTCCGCGCAGGCAGTTTCGCAGGGCTTCGGGCTGCTCGAAGATCTCCTTGGCCATGAAGTGCTGATAGCCGCCCAGCTCGAGCTGCTCGAGCGTCCATTCGATCTCTTCGGTCTCTTTGGTGACCCGAGCGGCATCGAGCGTGGTGGTATTGAACTTCTCCCGACCGACCGCGACCACCTCATTATCTGACAGGTAAATCACCTGCGCGGTGTGCTGAACGATGGCGGCGGCGTCGGAAGCGATCAGGTACTCGTCCTTCCCCACGCCGACGATCAGCGGGCTCCCGCGACGGGCGGCAACGATCAGGTCGGGCTGGTCGGCGTGAATGGCGGCAATCCCAAAGGTGCCACGCACCTCACGCAACGCCTTGCGAACCGCCCCTTCCAGGTCGCCCTCATAGAAATGGCCGATCAGCTTGGCCAGCACCTCGGTATCAGTCTCGCTCTCGAGCTCGACCCCCTGACCCTCGAGGAACGCCTTGAGGACCCGATAATTCTCGATAATGCCATTGTGGACGATCGCCAGCCGACCGCTGGCGTCCCGGTGCGGGTGGGCGTTGGCCTCGGTGGGGGCCCCGTGCGTGGCCCAGCGCGTGTGTGCCATCCCGATCGAGGCCCCGTCCAGCCGTTCGTCGAGCTTCTCCTCCAGGGCGGCGATCCGTCCGACCGCCCGGCGGACCAGCAACTCACCCTCGCGGATTACCGCCAGCCCGGCCGAATCATATCCGCGATAATCAAGCCGCTTGATCCCTTCCACCAGGATCGGAACCGCGTTCCGCGTCCCGATGTAAGCCACGATGCCACACACACCGAACCTCCTCTCGACATCCCGCGCTGAGGGAAGACCTGATCCTAGCAGCAAGTACGCTTCAGCGGCAGCGGCGTTCTCTGCCAACACTGCTTTTTGCCCGTTTGACCGCAGGGCGTGGCCCGTTCGGCCGATACCTAACTGGGAGCCGCCGCGCGTCGGACCGATTATATCGGTTGACCGATTCCCTACGGTAGCCCTGGGGACGCGGCCGCTACGTGGCGAGCCCCGCGCGGCGCGTAACCACTGCCAATGCGAAAGGAATTGCCGTGAACGATCCCCGGGTAACTTCCGACGACAAGCTGGTTTCCGAACTGCTGTGCGAAGACCCCGACCTGCACGACATTATCGAGGAATTCGTGGACGGCTTATCCGACCGCATCGTGCACCTCAAGCTGGCATTTGACGAGCTCGACTGGAGCCAGCTCAGGACCCTGGCCCACCGCCTGAAAGGTGCCGGCGGCTCCTATGGTTATCCGGACATTAGCCAGCTAGCGGCGCGGATGGAGCAGAACTTCAAGACCCACCGCGCCAACGACTTCGATACCCAGATTCACCAACTGGAGGGCTTGGCGTCCGCAGCGCGCGCCGGACTTCAGGACGGATAAGCCCGGCTTCAGGGCCCCCTAGGGGCAAGCCCCCGCCAGCACCATCCCCAGCGCTTGCCGCGTAGACCCACCGCCGGCATTCCGCTATATGTACGCTGTCTAAACCGCTGAGGAGGCGTAACGATGGCGCGCAATCCCTGCTGCGGCAACCGCCGGTACTCGCTCCACGGGCTGACCGAATCCAGCAAATGCCCTGAGTGCGGCAAGCCGATCGTGGAAGTCCTCCGGCGCGACCGCTCCATTCCGCGCGGCAAGCGCTGCAAGTCCAAGACCGTGCCGTTCGGCCTGCTCGCCGCGGGAGGCGCGGCCATCGGGCTGCGCGCCCCGTGCGACGGAGCCTCGGGTGGCGCGGTCATGGGATGAACGGAGGCTCGCCAAACCATGAACTACCGCAGACTCGGCAAGAGCGGCATCAAGCTCTCGGAAATCGGACTCGGCAGTTGGCTCACCTATGGGCTGGGCATCGCCGATGACACCGCCCGGGCCTGCATCCGCCGCGCCTTTGACCTCGGCGTCAACTTTTTCGACACCGCCGACGTGTATCACGCCGGCACCGCCGAGAGTGTGTACGGGCGCGAGCTAAGCGCGTTTCGGCGCCGCGACCTGGTGATTGCGACCAAGTGCTACTTCCCGATGAGCGCGGGGATCAACGATCAGGGCCTGTCGCGCAAGCACATCTTCGAGAGCGTGCACGACTCGCTCCAGCGCCTGCGTACCGACTACGTCGACCTCTACCAGTGCCACCGCTTCGACGAGGAAGTCGAGATCGACGAGGTCGTTCGCGCGCTGGACGACCTGATCCGGCAAGGGAAGATCCTCTATTGGGGCGTCAGTGAATGGCCGGCCGACGCCATCCGCGAGGCCTGTCGCCTCGCCCGCGACATCAACGTCTGCCCGCCGGCCTCAAACCAGCCCGAATACAGCCTCGCCGCCCGACGCGTCGAAACGGATGGCGTGCAGCAGGCCTGCGCCGAGGAAGGCTTGGGAATGGTGTTGTGGAGTCCGCTCAAACAGGGGGTGCTGTCCGGGAAATACGCCGGCGGAAAGATCCCCCGCGGTAGTCGCGCCGCCAGCGACAAAATGGGCGTATTCTTGCGGGAAATCGATGCTGACCTGGCCGATCGGGTCGATCGACTGCGGCCGATCGCCGAGCGGCACGGGATGACCCTCGCACAACTCGCGATCGCCTGGTTGTTGCCGCGCCGGGCGGTGACCAGCGTGATCGTCGGGGCCACCCGCGTCGAGCAGGTGGAGGAGAACGTCGCGGCGGCGCAGTTCGAACTGACGCCGCAAGACCTCGCGCAGATCGACGCGCTCTTCCCTGCCGAGACTAACCAGTAAGGCCGCACGGCTGGATGAACAGACAACGCTTGCCGGCAGAGCACGCCGGGCGAACATGATTTAGAGCGATGAACCGCGAGCCGTTCTGGCGTGACAAGTGTGTGATCATCAGCGGGGCCTCGAGCGGGATCGGCCGGGCGCTGGCGGAACACCTGGCAACGCGCGGTGCCAGACTCGGCCTCCTGGCCCGCCGGGCCGCCTTGCTCGACGAGCTGGCCGACAAGCTCCGCGGCGACGGCGCGGTTGTCGCCGTCGCCGCCGCGGACGTGGGCAATCCCGAACAAACGCGCCTGGCAATCAGGCGTCTGGAGCAGGCCCTCGGCTCGTGTGAGGTGCTGATCGCGAACGCGGGCATCCACCGCTACACGCCCGGCCACGAATTCGACATCGCCAGCGCCAACGCGGTGATCACCACCAACGTCCAAGGGGTGATCAACGCCGTCGGCGCGGTACTGCCCGACATGGTGGCCCGCCGGAAGGGGCACGTGGTCGGCGTTGCCAGCATCGCCGGGATGCTCGGGCTGCCTGAGGTGAGTGCTTACTCTGCCAGCAAGGCAGCCGTCCTGAGGCTGATGGAAAGCCTGCGGGTCGATCTGGCCCGCCACGGCGTCAAGGTCACCACGATCTGCCCGGGGTTTGTCGATACGCCGATGATCCACGGCCACCGGCGTAAGCTTTTGCTGTTCGTCCTTCAACCGCCGGAGGCGGCGCGGCGCATCGCGCGGGCCATCGAGCGCGGCCGGGCCGAGTATTGGTTCCCTTGGCCGACGTGGTTGATTGCCCGTCTGGCCCGCGCGTTGCCGTTCGGGGTTTATCGCTGGTTGGCTACCCGGCTGGTGCGGCGTGACGGCGGCGCGGGGCGAATCCCCTGGTAGAAGGAACGCGTATTATCGGCCCCGCTGACCCCGCACACGCCACGCCGACCGCCGAACGAACGCCCCAATCCTCGGGAAAGCTTGAACTGCCACGTTGGTGGACGATACTATACTCAAGAGAGCTGTTCTCATCGGCCCCTCGGCCGAACCATACGGTGCGCTGCGCAGGAGTTGAACGGAGGTTGGAACCATGTTGAGACTAACCGCGGTTTGTTTGGCAATTGGATCACTGGCACAGTTGCTCCCACCGGGCTGTCCGCTGCTGAGCGAGCCGGTCCCGGACGACACCGGCCCGCCCCAGCCACAGGTTAGCGCACCCGATCGCGCGGCCGGCGACGAGCAGGTCGAGCTGACCGCCAGCGTGGCCGGGGCCGACGACGAGGGCACGATCTCCTATCAGTGGCACCAGACATACGGTCGTGTCGTCGATCTGCAGAACGCGAACACTGCCGCCGCCCGCTTCGTCGCACCGCGGGTGACGAAAGACCACACCCTCCGCTTCAGGGTGGACGCACAAAACCCGGCCGGGGCGACCGGCAGCGCGGAGGCCGCGGTCACCATCACCGGCAAACCGTGGCCCGGCGCCGGCTCGGACACCACCGGGCAGGGCGACGACTCTTCCGCATCTGGCGACAGCGGGGCCAACGGGATAGCCGACCACACCCGCACGGGCTCCTCGGGCGACGGCGGCACCACTAGCGGCGACACAATCGCAACCGTGACCGACGAGAACCGCGTATTCCTGGTTACCATCAAAGGCAAAATCGTGGTCGAGTTGTACGCGACCGACGCCCCTCTAACCGTGAAAAACTTCCAGACCTACGTCCGTGAAGACTTCTACCAAGGCACCATCTTCCACCGCGTCACCCAGGATGAGGACGGTGAGGGCGAGATCATCCAGGGCGGGGGCTATCTCCCCGGCATGGACTACAAGGAGCCGACCCACTCGCCAGTGCCCAATGAATCGGACAACGGGCTGAACAACGTCCGCGGCACGGTCGCGATGGCCCGGACAAGCGACCCTGACTCGGCGACCTCGCAGTTCTTCTTCAACCTGCAGAATCACCCGGAGTACGATTGGCAGGAGGGCGAACCGGGCTACACCGTCTTCGGCCGGGTGGTCCAAGGGATGAGCGTCCTCGATGAAATCGGCCGGGTGGAGATCAACCCGCCGGGCGATGGTGCCCCCGTCGATGATATCGTGATCATCCGGGTGGGGTTCGAGTAGCAACCGCCCCGGCGCTGCCCTGGCGGACACAAGCCGCTTTGCCGGCCGAGTTCCCAAGAGGCCGGCGGGCCCCTTTCCGCACGCGGGCCTCCCGCCGCAAGCGGCCACCCCGCGCCGCCCGTTCAGGCGTGGCGCAGCCAGTGGAACAACTCGCGGGGCGAAGGCGGCTTGCCGTACATCAACACGCCCACGCGGAAGATCTTCGCGCTCGCCCACATCGCGACCACCACCGACGCCCACAGCAGCGCCAGGCTGGCCACGATCTGCCAGATCGGCGTGTGCGGGTCCGCGCAGACGCGCAGGATCATCACGAAAGGTGTCATCGGCGGAATGAAGCTCAAGGCCACGCTGACCGTCGAGGCCGGACTCTGCGAGATGTACATCCAGCAGAACATCGGCACGATGGTGATGAGCGACAGCGGGAAAGCCATGCCCTGGGCGTCTTTGATCGTGTTGCAGGCCGAGCCGATCCCCGCCAACAGCGACGACAGCAGCAGGAACCCCGGTAGGAAGTACAGCAGGGCGTAGGTGACGCGATAGCCAGTGACCAAGTGCCCCGCGCCGCTGGCGTGCGCGGACGCGTAGCCCACGCCGCCCCACACGCTCAACATCGCCAGCCCGACCGCCGCCATGCCCAGGATCTTGCCGGCCATCAGTTGAAGCGGGCTGATCGCCGACAGCAGAACCTCCACCACGCGCGAGCTCTTCTCCTCGATCACCGTGGTCAGAAGCCCGTTGCTGATGCCGAGCGTGGCCATGAAGAGCAGGAACATGAACACGAAGGGCGTGACCATGCGGGCAGCCTCATCGCCGGCCTCTTCCCCCGTCTGCACGTCGATCGTGCGGATCGCCGCCGAACGCTGCAACTCCCGCACGGACTCCGGATCAATCGGCGGGTCCGTCCGTCGGCAGCGCGCCGTGAAAACGGCCTCGTTGACCATGTTCTGCAGTTGAACGCCGGTCTCAAACTGAATGTCCTTGCGGCCAAACTCACAGGCCGTGTCTGCGTCCACCACGTCCGCCGGGACGATCAGATACGCGTGCCATTCCCCCTCTCGAACCGTCTTGGCCAGCGTATCGGCGTCGGCCGCGGCCGTCGCCGCCACCAGCAGTTGGCGACGGGGATGCTCGCGGTTGTAGGCTTCACACTGCCGGGCCAGCTCGCCGAAGACCACGCCGCTGTAATCGACGACGGCGATCCGCCGCGGCGGCAACTCACCCGCCGTTATCGATCGGCTGATCCAGCCGAAGCCGGAGACCGCTCCGCCGACCAGCAGCGGCATAACCAGGGCGCTGACCAGAAACGCTTTGGTCTTGACGGTCTCGATGAATTCACGGACCGCGACGGCGACCACTTTGCGCATCAGTTGGTCCTCCTCGCCGCGGCAACCCGCGACCCCGGCTCATCGCCGGCGTCGCCCGCATCCACCTGCCGGTCGGCACCGACCAGCCTTACGAAAATCTCTTGCAGGTCGGGGCGTTGGATCTCGAAGCGTGTCAGGCGCGCCACGTCAACGGCGTGCTTCAGAATGGCGCTGGGGTCGGCCCCGTCATCGAGCTCGAGCCGGGCCTGGGCGGTAGTGACGTGCGCGCTGACGACGCCCGGCAAACGCGTCAGTCGCTCGAAATCCCCCTCCCCTTCGAGCACGAGCATGCGCGTCGTGAACCGCGAGCGAATCTCGTGCATCGTTCCCTCGATCAGCTTGCGGCCGCGATTGATCAGCACGATGCGATCGCACAGCCGCTGGGCCTGCTCCATCTGGTGCGTCGAGAGAACCACCGTGGCGCGCCCGCCGTGCAACTCGCCGATCAGCTCCTTGAGCAACTCGATGTTCAGCGGGTCCAGCCCGGAGAACGGCTCGTCCAGGATGACCAGCTCCGGCTCGTGCAGGATCGCGATGACGAATTGAAGCTTCTGTTGCATCCCCTTCGAGAGGGCCTCGGTCCGTTTCCTGCGCCAATCCTGCAACTCGACGCGTTCGAGGCACTCGGCGATACGCCGGCTTAGCGCGTGGCCGTGCAGCCCCTTGAGCCGCCCGAAATAGCGGAGCGTCTGATCGACCGTCATCTTGCGGTACAGGCCGCGCTCCTCGGGCAAATAGCCGACGCGGTCCTTGACCTGCGAGGCGCGCGGATGCCCCAGAACCGAGATCTCCCCTTCGTCGGGGTAGATGATGCTCATCACCATCCGGATCGTCGTGGTCTTGCCCGCCCCGTTGGGCCCCAGAAACCCCAGCACCTCGCCGGCCGGCACGCGCAGGCTGAACCGGTCCACCGCCGTAAAGCGGCCGAACCGTTTGGTCACGTCGGTTAGTGTCAGTACCTCGGTCACGCGCGTCCGCCCGTCAGAGGCCCGCGCCCGATCCGCTCCCGCACAGCCTGCCCGAGCCCACAACGATCCGTACTATTACCGGCGAACGGCGAGTTTTGGAAACCGAAGGGTGAGCAGAATCTGCAACGACGGCGTGCCAAGCACCCGCCGCGAGACTGGTCGCGCCGCTCAGCCTCTGGTAGGCTCCCCTGACAGGTAGGCTCGGCGGCGGCCGGTGGCCCGGCCGTCCCAACTGGTTTCACAACCGTGGGACAGGTTTCTGATCGCTCGATCCCGCACACGATTTCGAGAGGGCTCGGACCCGGACCGGTCGAAGACTCGTCCCGCCGGCGCAACGTTGTGTACCGGTGGAGGATGCCAGGAAGAAGAGGGCTTGGAATATGACAACCGACATGCCTTTGCTGATTACAGTGTGCTTGATGGCCGCGAATCAAGGCCTCCCAACCGTAACCGTGGAGTCGGACGACACGGTCATCTCCCAATCCTGCCGCGTCGTGGTTCCCGCAGAGACAGTGATCGCAGACACCAACGGCGACGGCGTGATCCAGATCGGCGCTGCGGACATCGTGGTGGAGTTCGCGGCCGGGTCCGTGCTGCGCGGCTCGCCCCAGGGAACGCGGCCGGACGAATACAAGGGCTACGGCATCCGACTCAACGGGCACGCGAACGTCACGATCCGCAACGCGCGCATCAGCGGCTACTGGTGCGGCCTGTGGGCAACTGAGGCCGATGGGCTGACGCTGGAGGACATAGACGCGTCGGACAACCGTCGGGCATATCTGAAATCGACGCCGGTGGCCGAGGACGGTAGCGACTGGCTCTGGCCGCACGTCAACGACGACAACGAGTGGCTACGCAACTACGGCACGGGGATCTACGTCGAGGATTCCGAGCGGGTCACGGTCCGCCGCTGCAAGGTCTGGCACGGCCAGAACGGGCTGTGCATTGACCGGGTCAATGATTCGAAGATCTACGACAACGACTTCTCGTTCAACTCGGGCTGGGGCATCGCCATGTGGCGGTCCAGTGGCAACGTGATCAGCCGTAACGCCATCGATTTCTGCGTGCGCGGCTACAGCCACGGCGTCTACAACCGCGGGCAGGACTCGGCCGGCATTCTCGTGTTCGAGCAAAACAACAACAACGTGATCGCGGAGAATTCGGCCACGCACGGCGGCGACTGCTTATTCGGCTTCGCCGGGCGCGAGGCGCTCGGCGATGTCGGCCAGCACCCGCCGGAGTGGTACAAACGCCGCGGAAACAGCAGCAATCTGCTGGTCAATAACGACTTCTCGTATGCCCCCGCGCATGGGATCGAGATGACCTTCTCGTTCGGCAATCGGCTCATCGGCAACCGGATGGCCGAGAACGCCATCTGCGGCGTCTGGGGCGGCTACTCGCAGGACACGCTCATCGCCGGCAACTATTTCGAGGGCAACGGCGAGATGGGCTACGGGCTGGAGCGCGGCGGCGTCAACATCGAGCACGGCCGCAACAACCGCATCGTCCACAACCAGTTCCGCAACAACAAGTGCGGCGTGCATCTGTGGTGGGACCCGGAGGGCGATTTCGCGGACAAGCCCTGGGGCAAGGCGAACGGGTCGGATTCGATCGGCAACCTCATCGCCGCCAACGAGTTCGTCGGCGACAAGTTCGCCTTCCACTTCCGCATGGTTCCGGATAACGAGCGGCCACAGCAGGGAGCGAACCAGATCACTCTCGGGACCAACGTGGTGCGCGACGTCGGCCAGGAAATCGACGCGGATGACGAGAGTGCGGTGAATCACAAGCCAGACCTGGAGGTTGAACCGCTCCAAGTGCCGGACTATCCCGTCTACGGCGAAACGCGGCCGGTCGGCGCGCGCAAGCATCTGCGCGGCCGTCACAATATCATCATGACCGAGTGGGGCCCGTGGGATCATGAATCGCCGCTCGTACGCCAGGTCCAGTCCACCGGCGATTCGGTCACCTACGACCTCCACAAGATGCCCGGCGAGCCGAAAGTGCAGACTCGCGGCCGCAACGTCAGAGGCACCCTGACGCCGCCGAAGCACAAGGACGGATCTCCGACGTACACGGTCAAGGCAACGACGAGCGGCGCACACCCGTACGTGATGCAAGTGAAGGCGGGCGACTTCGAGAAGGAAATCAAGGGCACGCTGCTCTCCGCCACATGGGACGCCACGTTCTTCAAGTGGAACAAGGACGTCGATCCGCGCGAAGACCTGGTGGGTTGGCGCAAGCTGGCCGACAGCGACAAAGCCATTTCGGCCAAGCCCAAGCAACTGACGTTCAAGTACGCCCACGGCGGGCCGAGTGAGCAAAACCTCTCCGACGAGCTCAAGGCGGCCAAGCTCGGCGGCGACTACTTCGGCATGATCGCCAGGACCCAGTTGCGTTTGCCGAAGGGGAAATGGGAATTCACGACCCTGAGCGATGACGGCGTGCGCGTGACCGTGGACGGCAAGCCGGTCATCGACAACTGGACCTGGCACGGCCCGACGCGCAACACCGGCACCCTGGAGATGCCCGCGGACAAGACCGTCGAAATCGTGGTCGAGCACTTCGAGATCGACGGCTACGCGACGCTGGAACTGAGCATCTCGCCGGCCGACTGACGGGCGACATCATGTAGTAGGCGCGGCCCCGGCATATACCGCGGGGAAAAGGGGACGGGCGGGGCGGGACTTGAGTGGGAGCACCCAATTCTCGTAGAATGACTCTCGCTGGTGCGAGAATCCCTTCTCGCACCTACCCACGGGGAAACGGCGTGCGGCTTGAGCAGGGAGGGCCGTTTCTCCTAAAATGGCTGCTGGACCACCCATACGGGGAACGAGCACATGGCTGGACATTCACACTGGGCACGCATCAAGCGCGCCAAGTCGGCCACCGACGCCCGGCGCGGGCGGATGTGGAGCAAGCTGGCCCGGGCGGTCATCGTCGCGGCCCGCAGCGGAGGCGGCGACCCCGAGACCAATCTGAACCTCCGCTACGCCATTGATGCCGCCAAAGCCGCCAACATGCCCAAGGACACCATCGAGCGGGCCGTCAAGAAAGGTACCGGCGAGATCGGCGGCCAATCGTTCGACGAGTTGATCTTCGAGGGCTACGGGCCCGGCGGCGTCGCCATCCTCTGCACCGTCCTGACCGACAACCGCAACCGCACCGCCCCGCTAATCAAGAAAATCTTCGAACGCCGCGCCGGAAACCTCGGCGCCACCAACTCGGTCGCCTGGATGTTCAGCAAGCGCGGCGTATTCATCGTCCCTTCCACACAGGCCGACGAAGACACGCTCACCCAGATCGCCCTCGAAGGCGGGGCCGACGACCTCAAGCCGGTCGGCGACGCGTTCGAGCTCGACTGCGATCCGGCCGTCTTTGAGGACCTTCGCCAAGCGCTGGACGCCGCCGAGATCAAGCCCGAGAGCGCCGAGATATCGATGGTTCCGTCCTCGACGGTCACGCTGGCCGGCGAAGACGCCGAACGCATGGTCAAGCTACTCGAAGAGCTCGAGGACCACGACGACGTGCAGGCCGTGTACAGCAACTTCGAGATGTCCGAGGCGGAGATGGCCCGGCTGGCACAGTAAGGCCCACGGATCGCCAGGGTGGCCCGCCCCTTCCAGGGGTGGGAGACTGACTCGGACGTTGGAAGGTGTTGCTGGTCGGGACGGCTGGCCCAGCACGTCAGCGGTAGGGGCGCGATTTCAGCCAAAGGACGCGGCCGTCGTCCGGAAATGCCCCCCCCATGGCCAAGGCTGTGAGCCGCCCGAGCTCGGAATATCCCGGTTCCAGCTTGAGTCCGGACCGAACCTGGGTTATCCTGTAAGTCTCATATCCGCCGCGATGGACACGGGGCGTCGCGGACGCGGCATCAGGGGTCGCGAAGAGAGGAGGCGCGTAACATGTCGAAGCCGAGTGAGAATACGGCGCTGTCGATCTTGGCCACGCCGGTCTTGGTCCTCGGCCTGGCAGCAGGGAACGCCGACGCCGACACGATTTACGTCTGCTGGGACGGCAGCGGGCACTATCTCACCATTCAGGAAGGCATAGACGCTGCGCAAGATGGCGACGAGGTCGTCGTCTGCGACGGGGTCTACACGGGCCCGGGCAACCGCGACCTGGACTTCGGGGGCAAAGACATCACCGTCGGTTCCGCCAACGGTCCGGACAACTGCATCATCGACTGCCAGTGGCTCGGACGCGGCTTCGACTTCCACAACGGTGAGACCGCAGCGTCCGTTGTGAATGGCTTCACGATCCGCAACGGATACCCCTTATTTGCCGGCGGCGCCGGCATCTGCTGCTCTTCCAGCAGCCCCACGATCTCCAACTGCAGGATCATGTACAACACGGCCCCAGGCGACGGCGGCGGTGTCGCGTGCTTCTATAGCAGTCCCACCATCACCGCCTGCGCGATCACCGCCAATACAGGCGACGTGGGCGGGGGCATCTCCTGCTGGGAGAGCAGCCCGACGATAACCAACTCCCTGATCGCAGGCAATACGGCCTACGGGTGAGGCGGCGGGATCTGTTGCGACTGGTCCGGTCGCCCAAGAATCATCAACTGCACGATTACGGAGAACACGGCCCCAATGGGCGGCGGCGTGTTCTGCACCGGCGCCAGACCGACAATCACGAACTCGATCTTGTGGGATAACATGCCAGACCAAGTGTCCGGTCAGGTCTTGGTGAGGTACACCGACGTTCAAGATGGCTGGCCCGGTGATGGCAACATCGACGCCGACCCGCTGTTCATCGATCCGGACGGCTACGATTATCACCTTTCGCTGGAGTCACCGTGTATCGACAAAGGTGACCCCTATTTCGTCCCCGCGCCGGACGAACGCGATATCGACGGCGAAATCCGCGTTTGGGATGGCGATGAGGACGGCGATTGGGTGGTGGACATGGGCAGCGACGAGTTCGGCTCCCGCCTGCCGGGCGATATCGACGGCGATGGCTGCGTGGACCAGTCCGACTTGGGCATCCTACTGGCGGCGTGGCTCGCGTGCCAAGGCGATCCCGACTACCTGCCGGAGGCTGACCTGGACGGCGACGGTTGCATCAACCAGTCCGACCTCGGCATCCTGCTGGCACACTGGGGTGAGGGGTGCCCCTAGATGAGGGACGTGTCATGTTGAAGCGGATTCAGACTCTCACACGCGCGGCTTTGACCGTGCCGGTCGTCCTAGTCGCGGTGACGGCAGCGACCGCCGACGGCGACACGATCTACGTCTGCTGGGACGGCAGCGGGGACTATCTGACCATCCAGGAGGGGATCGACGCCGCCCAAGACGGCGACGACGTGGTCGTCTGCGACGGCATCTACACGGGCCCGGGCAACAAGAACCTCGACTTCGGCGGCAAGCTGATCACCGTCCGCAGCGAGAATGGTCCCGAGAACTGCATCATCGACTGTGAGGACGACGGCCGGGGATTCTACTTCCATAGCGGCGAGACCGCCGAATCGGTCATGGACGGGCTCACGATCGGGAACGGCCGCGTAGGCGATGGCGCCGGCATCTACTGCACCAACCAGAGCAGCCCCACAATCACCAACTGCGCGTTCACGGACAACGTGGCCGACGTCGGCGGTGGCGCCATCTGCTGCTGGGACTTCAGTAGCCCGACAATCACCAACTGCACCATCATGGGAAATATAGGAAGCTACTACGGCGGCGGTGCCGTCTACTGCGAGCGGTACAGTAGCCCCACGATCAGCAACTGCACAATTACCACCAATACCGGAAAGGACGGCGCCGCCATCCACTGCTGGACGAGCTGCAGTCCATCAATTCTGGACTGCACGATTAGCGGGAACACGACCACGGCCATGGGGAACGGTGGCGCGATCTATTGCTACGAGAGCAGCCCAACCCTCACCGACTGCGTGGTC
>Ga0307380_10001717_pt1 | contig 31771 bp, 21 predicted proteins | sample UN3MG_FD_202239 | JGI IMG/M metagenome (GOLD analysis project Ga0307380, IMG submission 202239) | Soil microbial communities from Risofladan, Vaasa, Finland - UN-3 | ecosystem: Environmental > Terrestrial > Soil > Coastal area > Acid sulfate soil | place: Finland: Risofladan, Vaasa | collected...
AACCCACGGCTCCCCGAGCATCGCCGTGGGCTTTATTCCCTCGCCTCCTTCGGAGGCTGGAAACGCGAACGCCTGGCCCGTAGGAGATTACACGCACCCGTCCCGGCCCGCAATGGCCTTGCGGAGGCGCGGGGCTTGCGGTATGATGTGCCCGGTGTCCCCCGCCGACTACCGAAGCGAGATTTGCAGGACCATGCCGCGTCTCTCCCGCCTCTGCCCCTGGCTGCTCGCAGCCGCCCTCGTCGCACCCGCCGTCGCCTCGGCGGCCGCGAAGGCCCCGCCGCCACCCAAGGAGCTGGACCGCAAGGCCCTCGCCGACACCCTGCGGAAGCTGATGGACGCGCCGGCGCTGCGCCGCGCGCGGTTCGGGGTGTGCGCGATGGACCTCGCGACCGAGGACTGGCTGTTCGAGCACAACGCCGACGAGCTGCTGATCGTGGCGTCGAACAACAAGCTGGTCACGACGGCGGCGGCCCTCGAGCTCCTCGGCCCCGAGTTCGAGTTCCGCACCACGGTGTCGGCCTACGGCAAGGTGCTGCCCGGCGGCGTGCTTCAGGGCGATCTGCTCGTCGTCGGCCGCGGCGACCCGAACATCTCGGGCCGCTTCCACAAGGGCAAGCCGACGGCGGTGCTCGAGCGGTGGGCCGAGGCCGTCGCCCAGGCGGGCATCCGCACGGTGCGCGGCGGCGTGCTCGCCGACGACACGTATTTCGACCGCCAGCACACCCACCCCGCGTGGCCCCAGGGGCAGTACGAGGCATGGTACTGCGCCCCCGTCGGCGCCCTGTCGTTCAACGACAACTGCATCCTCGTCGTCGTGCGCCCCGGGGCCCAGCGCGGCGCGCCCGCCGTCGCGACCACCGACCCGCCCACCTCGTACTTCGACCTTGCGAACTCCTGCACCACCAGCCGCGCGCGGGTCGGCGACAGCCGCGTCGTCGTCCACCGCCGCATCGGCGAGAACCGCATCTTTATCAGCGGCAGCATCCGCCAGCAGAGCGCGCCCTTCCAGGCCTGGATCAGCGTCCACGACCCGGCCCTCTACACGGCCACCGTGTTCGCCGACGTTTTGCGCGCCCGGGGCATCGCCGTCGGCGGCCCCGTGCGGCTCCTCACCCCGCCGCTGAAGGTGAACCCGGCCGCCACCCGCGAGCTCATCACCACCACCTCGACCCTCAAGGACGCCGTGGAGGTGGCCAACCGCAACAGCCAGAACTTCTACGCCGAGGCGATCCTGAAGACCCTGGGCCGCGAGAAGGGCGGCAAGGGCACCTGGGTGGCGGGAGCCGAGGTCGTCGAGCGGTTCCTCCGCGCCGCGAGGGTCACCGGCACGTTCGCCTACCGCGACGGCTCCGGCCTCGCGCGCACCGATCGCTTCAGCCCCCGCCAGCTCGTGCAGCTCCTCCAGTACGCGAACACCCGGCGCTGGGGCGGCCTGTACCTCCACTCGCTCGCCGAGCCGGGCGAGGAGGGCACCCTGGCGCGTCGCCTCGGCCCCTTGCAGGGCCGGCTCAACGCGAAGACGGGCTACCTCCTGGGCGCCTCGGCCCTGTCCGGCTACGTCGAGACCCGTGGCAAGCGCGTCGTCGCCTTCTCCGTCCTCGTCAACGAGTACCGCTGCACGCTGGCCGACGTGCGCGCTCTCCAGGACGCCGTCGCCGCCTTCCTCGGCGACTACGCTCCCTGAGCCGTAGACTCTGGCGCCGGGGACCGCCCGAGGGATTCTACCGTCCCTTCGGGACTGGTCCGGGGGTGGCCCCTGAGCCGGCGGCTGAAGCCGCCGGCAACCCGCTTCCGTCCCTTCGGGACTGAGGGGAGGACGGGCGCGGACCCTCTTGTCCCCTTATCTGCAGGATGGTGTGCGGGAGGGGGGGAGATGGCCTCACGCCCTGCGGCGGCGGCGCCGCGCGAGCGCGAGGAGGCCGGCGGCCACGAGCAGGCTCGTCGCCGGCTCGGGCACCACCTGGGGCCTCACGAGGTTCGGCCCCTCGAAGGTGATCGAGGTCAGCGTGCCGCTGAAGCCGTCGCCCCCGCCGCGGGCTACGTAGAAGTAGCCGTAGGCCGAGGCATTGTTCAGCATGCTCAGCGTGTCGGTCACCGCGGCGGTGTTCGTGTCGAACTCGCCGCGGAGGGTGGTGTTGGTAAGCTTGCGGACGGTCATGACCTGGTCGGGCAGGGAGCCGGTGGCCTGCTTGTGGCCGGTGTTGGCCGAGGCGGCCTGGTAGTAGATGGAGAAGTTCTGAACGCCGCCCGAGGACGCGCCGGAATCAATGATCATCGCCCAGACGGTGTTGCCGGCATTGGTCGCGGAGCTGGCGCCCCATCCGACGAAGATCTGCTCGTAGGTGGTATCCATGCCGGCCACGCCGCTGAGCCGCGCAGTGATGCGCGTGGCGCCGCTGCCCGTGGTGGGGAAGGGCAGGCCCAGCATGGCCCCGTTGCGCGAGTCGCCGTTCACGATGTCGTTCAGGATGTCGAACCGCAGGCCGCCCGGAGTGAGGGTGTACAGGCTCACGCGGCCGTCGCCGTTCGTGTCGCCGCTTCGGTAGTAGGGGAAGCCGATGGGGCTGCCGTTCCGGTCCCGCAGGGCGCCGGCGGTGTTCAGCGACATGGCGTCGGCGAACGACGAGCCCGTGCCGTCGGGATGCTGGAAGTCGAACGTGATCGAGATCGCCCAGCCTTCCGAGCCGGCGAGCAGCGAAACCGCGCAGAACGCTGTGGCGACATGTCGCATAGCCATCCGAAGCCCTCGTGTGCTCGAGCGGCCCCACTCTTATACCGGCTTCTCCATCGGCGCGCAAGAACATTCTGCGCGCGCTTGTCTGAGCCCCAATCTGGGGAGTCTCGACTGTAGTCCTCAAGCGTCGTCCTTCTCGTCGTCGAATCCCCGCCTGCCGGTGAGCAGGAGTTCGCCGGTGCGGCGTCGCGCAGGCCGCGGCCTTGTCAGGCCGAATGCCCCATTGACACCCCGCGGGCGGGCGATTACACTGCTCGGGCGACTTCCACGCCCCGGACGCACCGAGCAAGGAGCCGGCGAATGGAGCTGAGCCTCAAGCCCGACCTCGACGACGCCCTCGCCCGCTGGCAAGCCTTCTGGCACAAAGAGATCATCAAGCGCCCCGCCGCCGTCGTCACCGCCCCCAGGGACGGCGTGAAGCAGGTGCCGGGGCCGCGCTACCCCACCCGCCCCGGCGACGATTTCGACGCCATCCTCGACCAAGTTGAGGCCCACATGGCCACCGTCTACTTCGCCGGCGAGGCGATGCCGCGCTACGAGCCCTGCTTCGGCCCCGACCAGCTCGCCGCGTTCGTGGGCGCGCGCCTCGACTACTCGCCCGACAGCTCCGGCACCTCCTGGTCCGTCCCCTTCGTCGAGTCGTGGGACCAGGCGCTCCCCCTCCGCCTCGAAGGCCCTAACTGGCTGCGAATGCTGGACTTCTGTCGCAAGGCCGGCCAGCGCGCCAGGGGCAAGTGGGTCGTCTGCACCCTCGACATGCACTCGAACTTCGACTGGCTCGTCGCCATCCGCGAGCCCGCCGGCTTGTGCATGGATCTCCTTGATACGCCTGAACTTATCCATCGCGCGGTGGCCAACGTCCGCGACCTCTATCGCCAGGTCTACAGCGCCGTCTACGACGCCGCGGGCATGGCCGAGATGGGCACCTCGTGCTGGCTGCCCTACTACTGCGAGGGCCGCTTCTGCACCACCCAGTGCGACTTCTCCTGCCTCCTATCCCCCGAGCAGTTCAACCAGTTCGTCCTCCCCGCCCTCACCGACGAATCCGAGTTCCTCGACCACTCCGTATATCATTACGACGGAAGGACTTGTCTCCAGCACTTCGACGCCATTGCCGGCATCAAGGCCCTCGACGGCATCCAGTGGACCCCCACGGCTGGCGGCCCCCTGATGATGGACTGGCTGCCCCTCCTCAAGCGCTTCCAGGCCACGGGCAAACACGTCTACGTAAGTTGTTCGCCCGACGAGCTTAAGGTCTACCACCGCGAGCTCAAGCCCAACCTCGTCCTCTACAGCGTCGCCTGCAAGACCCAGCGCGAGGCCGACGCCGTGCTCCGCTGGCTCGAGCGCAACACCTGAGCTTCGCCAAGACGCCCCTTCATTTGTCGGGCTCATCCGACCCGCTGACGCCAGCAACGCAGCCCGCGTGGGTTTTGAGATAGTTTCTTAGGCGCTCACCCGTGCACCAGGGGGGGTGAGCGCCTAGCGGGGGGCGGCGGAGCGAGTGCCGTGATGGCCGTAAGAGCCCAATCTGCCGAAGGTTACAGCCAGTGGAGCGTCCCACGCAGCCGGCTAGTTGCGCTAGGCGCTCATGCGTGCGCAATGGGAGGTGAGCGCCTAGCGCGGGCGCCTGCGGGGCCGCTCCGGGTGATCGGTTCAGGCGGATGAGCCATTTTTCGACACCCGTCTGCCCCCTCGCGGCGGCCCAGAGGTACCCTTTTCTGCCACATCGAGGGTTCGTTTTTCGCCATCCGCCCCGCCGCGAATGCAGAGCGAAGATCTCACGCAGAGGCAGCGGAGGGAGCCGAGAGCTCGCAGAGAAGAGGATGGGGACCGCGGATTGCGCGGATGGCCGCGGATGGGAAGAGGAGGGTCCACCACGGAGACACGGAGGCCACGGAGGGCGGCGCGGAGGCAACCCAGACCACCCGACCCAGACCCCCGAGCCGCGGTCACCGGTGTTGGGGCAGGAGAGGATAGGCCTGGTCCCTGCGGCCTCTGCTGCTCTGCGTGAGATGTTCCACCTCGCGTTCCGCGTTTGGTTTCCTGATTCGCGCAGATTCGCTGGATTCGCGGTCACTCCCCTCTCTTCATCCGTGCCCATCCGTGCCATCCGTGGTCGCCTTCTTCTCTGCGTGCTCTCTGCTCCCTCTCCGCTCGCTCTGCGTGAGACTCTTCTCTTCTGATCCGCGGTCGCCTGTGTTGCGGGCCGTGGGGGCGCGTGGTATGCTCTCGGGCAGGTCCCAGGAGGCACGCGATGGTTCGACCCTGCCTCGTGTTCTCCGCGATCGCGGTCGCTGCGGCGGCGGGCGACGTGGTGGTCGAGAGCCCCCGGCTGCGCCTGGTGATCGGCGAGGACGCGGCCTGGCGGAGCGTGGCCGGCAAGGCGACGGGGAAGGACTACTGCGCCCAGGGGAAGGGCGCGCCGCTGGCGGCCGTGCGCATCGCCGATAGGACCCATAGGTCCCATAGGTCCTATTGGGAGCCCGGCGGCAAGCTCACCCTCGCCTTCGACGGCTGCGACACGCGGCTGGCCTATGCGGTCAAGGCCGAGCCCGACTGGATTCTCTTTCGCCTCGAACGCATCGAGGGGACACGGCCAAGCCACGTGACGCTCCTGAGCGTTCCCGTGACGATCACGGAACGCGTCGGGCGAAGGCTCGGCGGGGCGTGGAACGACGAGTTCGCCCTCTGCCTCATGGCCGCGAACCTTCAGACGCACTGCTCGGCGCAGCGGCGGGGCACCGTGGCGGAACTGACGGCTACGACGCAGGACGCCCCCGGCCCGAAGCTCGAGGGCGCGGCCTTCGCACTCGTCGGCTGCCCGACGAAGGACCTCGACGCCGTCCTCCAGAAGCTCGCCGTGGCCTGCGACCTGCCGCGGAACAGCGACGGCAAGGGCACGCCCTCGCGCAACCTGCCCCTCGCACGCCAATCCTACTGGTTCCTGTCGTTCGGCGAGAAGGACGCGGACAAGGTGATCGAGTTGTGCAAGCGGAGCGGCTTCCGCCAGGTGATGATGGGCAGCGGCTCGTGGTGCCGCACGGTCGGGCATTACACCTTCAACGCCAACTATCCCGACGGGATCGAGAGCCTGCGCCGCACCGTGGCGAAGCTCCACGACGCGGGGATTCTGGTGGGCATGCACTGCTTCGCGTCCAAAATCTCGAAGACCGATGCCTACGTGACGCCTGTGCCCGACCGCCGCTTCTGGGTGGACCGCGAAGCGGCGCTGGCCGCCGATATTGCCGCGGATGGCGACACGATCCGCACGTCGAGCGACCTCCGCGAGTGGGCAGGCAGCCCCGTCGCGAAGCAGAAGATCTGGGAGGGCGGCGTCGCCAAGCACCAGGAGGTGATCCTCGACGACGAGATCATCCGCTACAAGGCGATCGGCCCTGAAGGCAAGTTCGACGCCTTCCTCGGCTGCGAGCGGGGCGCCTGGGGCACCAAGGCCGCTGCCCACAAGGCGACGACGCAATGCCGCCACTATGGCGTGGACGGCTGCATCAACGGCTACATCGTGGACCAGGAGACGACGCTGCTGGACGAAACGACGACCCGCCTGGCCGGCATCTTCAACACCTGCGGCTTCGACATGGTCTACTTCGACGGCGGCGAGGACGTGGACCGCCGCCGCTTCAACTACTACGTCTCGAAGTTCCAGGCCGTCGCGATGAGCAAGTTCACCAGGCGCCCCCTCATCCACATGGGCACGATCATGACCCACAACCTCATCCACTCGTTCACCCGCAGCGGCACGGTGGACACCTATCTGAACACCCTTCACGGCCATATCATCGCGGGCGGCAAGATCGAGACGTGGCCGACGGTGAAGGATCACATCGATCGCTCGGTGGCCTACATGCAGAGCGTGGGGGAGGACAGGATTCCTGGCGAGCTTGGCTGGTTCGGCATCTGGCCGAAGGGCAAGGACACCGACGGCCTTCAGCTCGACGAGATCGAGTACCTGATGTGCAGGAGCCTGGCCTACGACGTGCCCATCTCGCTCCAGACGAGCTTCGGCCAGATGGAGCGCCATCCCCTCACCCCCGGCATCCTGGAGATCGTGCGGGCCTACGAGGAACTTCGCCTAGCCGGCAAAGTGGCTGAGGTGACCCGCAAGCGGCTGCGCGAGAAGGGCAAAGACTTCACGCTGGTCAACGATGAGACGCGCAAGTCCTGGTTTGTGGAAGTGAGGGCGATGCCCAAGGTGGCCGGGAGCGATGCTCTGCGGGCCTTCGTCGGCGAGACGGTGTGGATGGTTCCCACGGGCTTCGCCTGCGTGTGGCACCACGCGGGCGGGGAGGGGAAGCTGATTCTCGGCACGGGGCGGGTGAAGGCCTTCGATGTGAGCGGCAGAACGATCGACGTAGAGCGCGGCACCGCGGGAAGCATGGCGGTTCCCATCAGCGGCCGCCGAACCACCCTTCGGTTTGATCAACTCTCTACGGACAAGGTGCGTGAACTGCTGGCCAACGCCAGGTTCGAGCCGCGGGCGCCGGTCACCCTCTGGCTCCAGGCCGAGGACGCCGCGCGCATCGTCGGCACGATGGCGAAGGGCTCAGCCGTCGGGGTGAAGGAGGAGGGGGCCTTCGGCGACGTGGTCGTCTGCACGGCGCGGCCCAACCGCGCGAAGCCCGGGGACGCGTTCTGCGAGTACCGCGTCGAGATTCCCCACGAGGGGCGCTGGACCCTCTGGGCGCGGGTGCGCTATCCGAGCGGCGGCGACGAGAGCTTCGGCGTCGCGCCCGTGGGCGAGAAGGTGACGCTCGACGGCAACCAGGTGCTCGGCAACTGCGGCGTCAACGAGAAGAAGTGGCACTGGACGGGCCGCGGCGGGGGCGTGGCCTCCGTGCCGCCGGGCCAGCCGATCACCTTCCCGTTGCCCAAAGGCCCCTTCGCCTTCCGCATCTACCCGCGCGAGGGCGGCGGCACGGCGGCCGTCAACCCGCGCCTCGACTGCCTGTGCCTGAGCGACGACCCTGCCTATGTGCCCACCGATGCGGAGGCCCGGCAGCGCCTTGGCGGATTGACATCCGAGTCTCGATAGAGTACACTATTCTGTACACGATATAGAGGAGCCATCCAATGAAGTTCATCACGGTCCGCGACCTGCGCAGCCGCACGGCCGCCATCCGCAAGGAGCTGGCCACGGAGCGGGACATGGTGGTCACGGCCAACGGCCGGCCGTTCGCCTTACTGTCATCGGTGCACCCGGATCGTGTGGAGGAGGATCTGCTGGCGATCCGCAGCGCGAGGGCTCTGCGCGCCATGGACCGAATCCAGGCGTGGTCGAAGGCCAGGGGCCTCGACAAGATGACGATGGAGGAGATTGACGCTCTGATCGCCAAGGTGCGGCGCGAGCGGGGGGCGCGGGTGGCACGCCGGGCATGAAAGCCGTCTTCGACACGAACATCCTGGTCTCTGCGCTCCTCACGCCGGGCGGCACGTGTGACCGGGCCGTCCGTCTCGCGGTCAGGGGGGCCTTGCCCTGCGCCGTGGATTCAAGGCTCGTCGCCGAGTACGAGCATGTGCTCTATGGCTCTGCTATCCCCATTCCATCCGAGGAAGTTGACGAACTCCTGGATGGCATGAGAGCGCGCGCCGAGGTCGTCACGGCGCCCCCTCTCGGTGCAAGGCTCCCCCACGCCAGCGATCTGCCATTCCTGGAGGTCGCTCACGCTGCCGGCGCCATCCTGGTTACTGGCAACGTGCGGCACTTCCCAAAGAACCAGCGGGCGGGGGTCGCCGTGATGGGCCCGGACGAGCTGCTGGACCTCTTGCGCGAGATGGCCTGAGGCGGCGCCGCCAGGCCGCCGCAGGGAGGCATTGCCATGTGGCTGTGGATCGCTGAAGCCGTCGCTCTTGCCCTCGCCCTCGCGGCGATGCCCGTGGTGCTCGTGCAGCGGCGGCACCCCACGGCCACGCTCGCCTGGGTGCTCGCCGTGGTCTTCATCCCGTTCGTCGGCGTGCTGCTGTTCTTCGCCCTGTCGTGGCGGCGGCCCGAGCGCGTGCGGCGGAAGTACGAGCGCAAGGAGGAGGAGTTCCGCGAGCGGACGGCTCTCCTGCCCCCCATCGGCGAGGCGGCGGAGGAGTTCGCGCGCGGCGAGTTCCGCGCCCTCGCCGAGGCCATCGAGCGCATGGAGGGCTTCCCCGCCCGGCCCGGCAACGCCGTGGAGTTTGCCGCCGACGGGCCGAGCTTCCGCGAGATGCTCCTCTCGGGCATCCGCTCCGCCAGGGACCACGTCCACCTCGAATTCTACATCTACCAGAACGACGCGACGGGGAACGCGGTGACCGAGGCCCTGTGTGCGAAGGCCCGTGAGGGCGTCGAGTGCCGCCTGCTCCTCGACGCCGTGGGCGCCCTGTGGTTCCACAAGAGCTGTCTCGCGCGCCTGCGGGCCGCGGGGGTGCAGGTGGACTTCTTTCACCCCGTGGACCCGCTGCGGAAGCGCTTCTACCTCAACTACCGGATGCACCGCAAGATCGCGGTCTTCGACGGCGCGGCGGCGCTCACGGGCGGCCGCAACGTGGGGGATGAGTACGCGACCCGCCGCAAGGGGAAGCGGGCCTGGCAGGACCTCTCGATGCTCGTCCGCGGCCCCGCCGTCCTCGACCTCCAGCAGGTGTTTCTCAAGGACTGGTATTACACGACGGGCGAGCCGCTCGAGGTGGGGCGCTACTGCCCGGCCCCGGCGGCCGCGGGCGACGAGGTGGTGCAGATTGTTCCCAGCGAGCCGACCGCGCTGGGCAGCTCGGCCGAGTTCGCCCATCTCCTGGCCGTGCGCAGCGCGCGCCAGTCGCTGCGCATCGTCACGCCCTACTTCATCCCGCCCGAGTCCATGCAGTCGGCGGTCATCTGCGCCGCGTTATCGGGGGTGAAGGTGGAGATCGTCGTGCCCGAGGTCAGCGATTCGTGGCTCACGCTCTGGGCGGGCCGCTCGGCCTACCGCGAGCTCATCGAGGCCGGCATCCGCGTCTACGAATACCGCGGCGGCATGCTCCACGGCAAGCTGATGATCGTGGACGACCACTGGTGCACGGCGGGGTCGGCGAACATGGACTGCCGCAGCTTCCGCCTGGCGTTCGAGGTGAGCTGCTTCGTCTACTCGCGGCACGACATCCCGCAGCTTCTCGACCTCTTCGAGCAGTACCGAGTCAGGTCCGTCCCCGTCGAGGACCCGTTGGCCTACGAGACGCGCCTCGGCGACCGCCTCCGCTGCTCCTTCGCCCGCCTGGCCTCGCCGCTCCTCTGAGAAGGCAAAAACGACTCCGGGAGTCTTTTTCGCAATCCTAAGATATTGCCATGCAGGTAGTTAGGACTGCAAAAACGACTCCCGGAGTCGTTTCTCCCGGCGTCGTTTCTCATGCGGAGTCTTTTCTTGTGCCCGGAGTCAGGAGTCTTCTCTTGTGTGCGAGACGGCCGCTCGCGTGGTCATGCTGAACGCAGCGAAGCATCTCGCCAAGGAGAGCGCCGGCCCTTGGCCCCGCGAGATTCCTCGTCGTCACGCTCCTCGGAATGACAAGGAGGGCGGTCTTGGCGCACTACTTGTGCCCGATCCTATAGCGATGGACGGCGTAGGGGGCGAAGTCGTCGGTGAGGACCCCGCCCTTGACGGCCACGGTGCGGCCCTCGAAGAGCGCCTCGGCCTTTGCGTCGCCAAGGCCCTTGACTGTAATCGTGGCCTTCTCGGGCTTGCGGAACATGTTGACGGCGAAGACCCAGGTCGCGCCCTCGTGCCGCTTCACCATCACGTCCACACGGCTGCCCATTGAGGGCTTCACCGCCGCGGCGTCGGCGATGGTCGGGCTGTTGAGCACGGGGGCGAGCTTGTGGACCTCGGCGTTGACGGGCGCGAGCGCGGCCTGCATCTCGGGCGCGATGGCCGACACGCTCGCCCGCTGCCCCGCCCACGAGTGGCAGAAGAAGCCGTAGCCGTCGGCGCCGTGGACGAGGGCCATCCAGATCTGGGTTTTCACCTCGTCGGGCGTCGGGGCGCGGCCATCGCCCTTCGATATCTTGTTCGCCTCGATCCAGCACCAGACCTTCTTGCCCGGGCCGGCCCACTTGCGGAGGCGGTCAACGCCCTTCGCCACGAGGTGCAGGCGGCCGGGGCCGTCGGGCTGGATGCTGTTGCAGGGATAGACGTCGTAGGAAACGATGTCGCACGCCTTCGGGTAGTCGGCGTATTGCTCGTCGGTGGCGCCGCGCCCGACGAAGCGTTCGTTGGCCACGCCGCAGCCGAGGTTGAGGTAGACGCGGTGGGCGGGGTCATCGCGGCGGATCTTCGCAAAGTCGGCCAGCAGCGCCTCGGGTGTGTGCTTCACCTGGCCGGTCGCCGCGTCCACGTTGTCCGGCTCGTCGCCGAACATCCAGCCGATGAAGGCGGGATGCTCGTGGAGCTTCGCCTCGACGTATTGCTTCTTGTAGGGGCAGATGGCGTACATCCCCTGCTTCTGAATCGCGTCGAGGAACTCGCGGTCCTTCGGCCGCGGGTAGGAATCCACGCCGCCGACGTAGACGTTGACGCCCATCGCCTTGTACTTCTCGGCCTGTCCCGCCGGCTGAAGCCACACGCTGACGGGGAAGAAGCCAGGGTCGTCCATTACGGACTTCGCGAAGTGCGAAATCGGAATCTTCGCCACGTCAATCGGCTCGTCCTTCCTCGGCGGCGCGACGAGGAGGTAGCTCTCGCTGACAAGCGTCTTCCCGTCCCTCTGGGCGGCGAAGCTCAACTCTTCTCCCTCGGTGGAGTTGGCCACGGCAGGACTCCAGCTCACCTGTGCCCGCTGGCCCGGCTCGACCGTCGCTGCGATCTCCTTCCTTCCCTTGGCGCCCGAAACGATCAGCGTGAGCTTCTCCGTCTTCGTTCCCAGGTTGCGGATGCCGAGGCCATCCACGACGAGCGTGCGGCCGTCGAAGACGAGGTCGGGGTATTCGCGGGGGCGGTTGAAGCCGCCCTGGAAGCTCGAGACCTCGGGCGGGTCGCCGTGCTTCTCGCGGTTGAAGCCGAGCGCCCACACGCTCTGCGGCGTGACGGCGTGGCCGAAGGCGGCGATGGGCACCGCCAGCTCCATCGTCCAGGCGTCCTTCTCGCGGCCCGTGGCGGCGGCGAGCTTCACGTCCTTGCCGCGGGTCGGCTCGCCCCACTCGTCGGGCACCCAGGTCGTGCCGGCCGTCCGCCCGTCGCAGGTGGCGATCAGGTGGGCGAAGAACAGCTCCTTCTTCTCGGGCACGACGAACAGCTCGATGCAGTCGTTCTTCCAGAGCGCCCGGCCCTCGAACTCGGTGACGAGGCCGGCGAGGTTGTCATCGAAGCAGCGTGCGGCGAAGTAGAAGTTGGCCGCGTCGCGGCAGAGCCAACCCTCGGTCTGGTAGCGCACCGCCTTGTTGCGGAAGCCGAAGTGGCGGAGCGGCTGGGCCTTCTGCCACACGGCATCGTCCAGCTTCCCATCAATCTTCGGCGCCGCCTCCACGAGCGGCGCGACCAGCCCGCTCGACTGGCGGATAGGGACGAGCGGCTCCTCCGAGAACGCGCTTCCCGCCGCTGCCAGGACAGCCACCACCAGAGACAGCGTCCTCATCTTCTTTGCTCCTTGGCGGCCATGCCGCCGATTTGCACGGGGGCCTTCTTCGTCGTCAGCAGGTCCTTGTCGTGGTAGAGATCCGCCTGAATGATCAGCTCGCGGTCAAGCTCCAGTTCGGCCAGCGGGTCGCCGCCCCTCGCTTCGCCCAGGGCTGGCCCGGGGGCCTTCGGCGCGGCCAGGGTGAGGCGCGTCGCGCCCGTGCCGAGCCAGGGCGTCAGCTCCGCCGTGCCGAGGGGCGCGGCCGGCGCCTCGGCGTCGAAGACGGTGAACTTGACCGCCGTGACCTTCTCCCAGTCCTTGGTGTCGGCCAGGTGGATGCCGACGGCCAGCTCATTGAGCTTCTCGCCCCAGGCGCGCACGTCGAACGCATCGCCCCGCGGGGGACGCTTCGCCGGGGCCATCGGGCCACGGCCGACCAAGTCCTCGGGCCGCAGCGCCCAGTCGTAGACCAGCACGTTGTCGAGCACGGCCTGAGCCGTGTCGCCCCCTGTAGGCGGCGTGTCCCCACGCCGCGAATCGCGGGACGGGGACGTCCCGCCTACAGGACCATCGCCAAGCCAAACGCCGCACGCCGGCGCCGAGGCGTCGCGGAGCCTGGGCGCTGCGGGGGCGGTGATGCCGCCGAGCCGCTTCCCGCTCCAGTAGAGGTCATACTGCCCCGACCGCCACACGAGGGCGACGCGCCCCCATTCGCCAACTGGCACGGGCACGAACGCTTCGTGCTTCGCCATCGGCAGCCGGCCGCTCTGGTAGGCCAGCTTCTCCTGGGGCACGACCTCATTGGCGACGAGCAGCAACCCCTTCTCCTCGCCCCGCTGCACCGCGGACAGCGTGACGTCGAGGTGGTGCTCGATGCCGATGATCCGCAGCGGGCGCCGGCTCAGGGACTTCACATTCAGGTCGAACTCGACGCTCCCCTGCACCCACGACGGCACGATGGGATAGCCGACGGCCGGCTTGTCGAAGCCCGCGGCGAGGGCCTTGCCCGACACGTCGCCCGCGCCGCTGGCCACGAGCAATCCTCCGCCAAAGTCGGGCTCAATGCCCTTGTCGAAGGAGACGCCGAGCAAGGCGCCCTCGGGCCGCGATGCCTGCGGCTTGTCGGCGCCACGGGCGAAGACGACCGCCACGTCGTTCGGCATGGCCAGGTCAACGAGCGTCTTGCCGCCCACGACGAGCGACGCGCCGGTCTCGGCGTTCCAGGCATGGACATGCGGCTTGCCGAGGTCGAGGGGCTTGAGGCCGTCGGCGAAGTCGATCCGCGAGCCCTTCCACGGCGCCGTGGCGTAGAGGAGCGCCTGGCCGCGCTTGCGATTCGCCACGCCGCCACACGGCTCAGTGACCTCCTCGACCCCCTCGTCGCCGATGCCAAACCAGTGCCAGAGATTGTGAATGCGGTCCAGCTCGTCGGTGATGCCAATGGTCTGCGGCAACACCTGATTGGGCAGGGTGACGGCGAGATACGTGCGCGACTTCACCCAAAGGCCGGGGAACGTCTTCGGCTCCGTGTTGCCGTGGAACATCTGCGTGCCGACGAACCCGAACGGAATCCCGCTGATGTAGCCCCGCGACCGCTCGGCGTTGTAGAAGATGTGATAGTCCTGGAACGACGGCACCCAGATCATCGGGTGCTCGCCGTCCATCGAGATGTCCACGAAGGTCAGGGCGGGCGTGGCCTTGTAGTTGGTGGTGTGGACCCAGAGCGAGTATTGCAGGCCGAGGTCGGTGAAGGTCTGCTTGATGCGGCGGAAGTAGTCGCGGGCCTCGAGCCAGCGGTAGCCGACCGCCCGCGTGCCGTCGGCTCGAATGTAGGGCGCGTCGCTCGCCAGGACGTTATACGAGTACGGCTCGCAGTACGGCTCGTCCACGTAGACGCCCTTGATGCCGATCTCCTTCGCGCACTTGTCGAGCCAGTAGGCCACGTAGTCCTGGTGCGGGCGGCTGTTGTGGAGCTTCCACGAGTAGGGCAGCACGGCCATCTCGTCGAAGAAGGGCGGGCCGTAGAGGCCGCTGTCGGCGGGCACGCCGAAGTTGATGAAGGGCGCGTGAATCAGGTCGTCGTTCTTGAACTTCCCGACCCAATCCTGATAGGTCTTGCCCTGGACGCCGCCGGGATAGGGCACGAAGCTCTTGGCGTACTCATTCCAGTGCCACCAGAAGCGATAGGGCGCTTTCTTGGCGAACTCCGTGTCCTTGCGGTAATCGCCCACGATCCACGACCGCCAGTCCTTCGGCATCGGCTTGAAGGGGTTGGCGAGGAGTTGGAACCCGACCCAGAGCGGCTGCTCTTGAGAGAGCGTGGTTGGCTTAGCGATGATATTCAGGCGCAGCGCCATCTCCTTCTCCGTTGCCACGATCTCCATCGGGGGCACCTTCCCCGGATCATGCACCCAGAATCGGTCGTTCTCTGCGAACCAGGCCAGCCCGCGTTGATTGTTCCCGACGTGGACGTAGGGGACAAAACGGAAGCGGTCCACACTGTCCAGGTGATGCACGTCATTGGCGTCGTAGATCACCCCCTCGCGCCGTTTCGGCTCCTTCGGGGCATAGGTGTTCCAGCAGATATTCCGTGCTTGATGGCGCCCCTCCTTATCCCTCTCCACTGCCATGAAGCGGTTGATGAAACCGGATGCGACGCAATGGAAGTGCTGCATCACCTCTGGACGGAAGGGAATGACCAGTTCCACGCGCTCAACGCTCAGTTCCCTCTCTGGTGCCATGAGGACGCCGAACGATGCCATGCCGTCGTAAACCATTCTGCCCAACACCGTAAGTTCGTGGCCTTCGGGGGAGACAGTGGTTGCCGACCAGTCGGCGTGAGTGCCGGCGCTCTTGATCTCTCCGAGACCTTCTCCGCCGGAGAAAACAAGGCGCTTCCCGGCGCAGACTACGTCGAGGCGGACCGGCCCTGCGAGCAGCTCGCTCCCAGCAGCCACGATGCCCTCGAAGAGACCCATCCTGTCCACTCTGTGCTCGCGGAGGAGGGTCCGAACGGAGTGGCCCTTGACCTCAATGGGCGTGTAGGGGGGCAGAATAGTTGGCTTGTCAGGCTGCCCCACCTGGCTCTCGAGCCACGGTTGTTTCATCTCGGGACACGTCCACTCCGCCGACTTCGCCCTCGCCACCTCCTTGCGATCATCATCGAGCGCCGCAGCTTCGAGGCGGTAAGTGCCCGGCGGAATCCGCTTATCAGGTAGCAGATGGGTAGGCAATTCACTCAGTCCGGAGGGGAACTCATCAACCTCGCCGAGCATCCGGAACTGTCCCGATCTCGCGTCGACGAGGCGCACCCTTACCGATGCGCTTGGTGAGGGAACGGCGTCCAAGTACACGATCGCCCTGCCCTTGGCTGGCCCCCAGTCGGCCCAGACGCGAAGCGCGGGGAAAGGCGGGAGGTGTTGGTCGGGGCGGGCGGTGGCGAGGGCGATGGAGTCGGGCGGGTCGAGGGCGCGCTTGTAGAGCCGCAAGTCGGCCAGCTCGGCCTTGCCGAGGAGGACGCGGAAGATGGCCTCCGCACTCGCCATCGGCTGCATGCGGCTCACCTGGAGACTCGTCCCCCGCAGCTTGCCGTCAATGTAGATGAAATGGTGGACCGAACGCCAGGTCCAGATGACCTGGTGCCACTGGCCCCACTCGAAGATTTTTTGCGCGGCAGCCGTCTTACCAGCGATGTTGCCCTCGGCGAAGATCTTGGTGCGGACCTCGCAGGTGAACTGGCCGACGGGTTCCTTCTTCGCGTCGTCCAGCTCCCCTTTGAGAGCGGCCTCGGCGCCGAGCGGGCCGGCGTCGGGCTCGGGGAGCTGGTCGGGCGGCTTGGGCTTGCCGGTGGGCTTCGGCTCGGGCGCCTCGTTCACGAGAAGCGTCCACTCGCCCGCCTGGGTGCCCGAGAGCGACATCAGGGGCCAGGGGTGCTGCGGCGGCTTCTCCTGCTTCGGGATGCGGATGCGGAAGCTCACGGCGCCCTGGGCGTTGTTGAGGATGTCCCCTGCCTTCCAGGCCGCCTCGCCGGGCGACTGCCTCACCGGCGCCGGCCCAAGCGTCGCCGTAACCTCTTTGTCGAACGACACTTGCAGCGACAGCGACCCGCCGGGCTTCTCCTGAAGCTCCGCAGCCGTCGCGGCGAGACCGGCTGCGACGAGGAGGAGACACGCCAGAACAGCTCTCTGCCCGTCATCTCTTGGCATCGTCGTCCTCGCGTTTTCTCAGAATGCCAACCTCCTCGCCCGGGCGGGGTTGGCATTGTGAGAGAATCGGCCATCCGGCCTCGTCCGGCCAGGGGTTCTCAGAGTGCCAACCCCTGAGAGGCGGAGTTGGCATTCTGTGAATGTGAGACTGGATGAGGCCCTGTCCTCGCTGCTCCTCTGTCTCTACTCCCCCTCGTGCAGCCGCACGGCGGCCGGCGTTCGCGGCACGTCGCAGAACGGCCCCGGAACCCGCTTGTCGGCGGGCAGGGGCTTGCCGAAGAGGTCGCGGGTGATGAGCTTGAGCGGCACGCAAGCGGGCGGCTCGCCCGTCACGTGCCAGGTGAGGGTGAGCGTGTCGCGGTCGAAGGCGGCGACGATGCCCTCGGCCAGGTTGCCGCCCGTGTCGGCTTGGGGGTCCTTCGTGCTGATGAGGCCCTTGTTGTCGAAGAAGACGTTGTTGACGGCGACGTGCATGCCGCCGCCGAGGGGCTGGCCCTTGATCTTGCGGTCGGTGACCTTGCCGCGAAGGAGGAGGGCCGGGCCGCTCGACTTGCCGATGAAGTTGTGGGCGAAGGTCTGGCCGCGGCAGTCGTGCTCGTAGATGCCCGCGCCCTGCGTGCCCCAGATGACGTTGCGGTCAATCAGGTTCGGCTCGAGCGACGCCTCGATGAAGATGCCGCCGTGGACGGTTCGCGAGCCGACGATCACGTTCTCGCAGCAGCGGGAGTTGACGTTCGCGAAGTCCATCCAGATCCCGCAGCCGTGCAGGGTGTCGAATATGCGGTTGCGGCGGATGAGCGTGCCGTTGTTGCAGTGGAGCTTGATGCTGCCCGTCTCCCAGTATTGCTCGACGGGGTGGAAGGCGTTGTTGCGGAGCAGGTTCTCCTCGACCAGGCAGTTGGTCGCCGCGAGGCCCTGGATGCCGCAGACGCCGCAATCAGTGACCGTGTTGCGGCGGACGATGTGCCAGGCGGGCTTGATGGGCGGCTTGGGGAGCGCCCAGAACTGGTCGCCGATGTCAATCCCCACGCCGTTGACCTGGCGGACGGTGTTCCCTTCGATGAGCCAGTGGTGTCCGCGCCAGGTCGAGAGCGCCCCGAACTGCGGGAAGGGGAAGGGATTGCCCGCGTGCTCGATGGTGAAGCCCTTGACGTGGATGTAGCCGAGGCCGATCTCCTCGGGGGCGAAGACGCATTGCTGCGTGGTGATCTCCATCGTCGCCTTGTTGGGGTCGGCGTCGCCGAAGAGGCGGACGAGGAGGGCCTTGGCGTCGGGCGACACGAGGTAGGTCCCCGCCTCCTTTGTCAGCTCCTCGCGCTCGCCCACCTGGCGAAGCCGCCGACCGTCCTGGAACACCAGGCCGCGCGGGAGCGTGTAAGGCTTCTTGCCGCGCCAGCGGTGAGCCCAGTCCATCGGCTCGAACTGTTCGGGCGTGATGTTCGCGATGGCGAAGGGATTGTAGCCGTGTGGGAACCATTCGGGGGCCAGCTTCATCGCCCAGACCCATTGGAGCGAGCTGAGGGAGGCCCACTTCTCCGTTACCACGCGAGAGCCGCGGATGACCACCTCAGCGCCGGGTGCGGCCTGGTAGCTGATCAGCTTGTCGGGGCCAGAGCCGCCGCGGCGCGGCCGCACCCACTCGCGGTAGACGCCCGCTGCCACGATCACCCGCTCGCCGGGCTGGAGCACTTCTGCCGCGCGCTGGATCGTCTTGAACGGCTTCTCCTTCGTCCCGGGATTCTCGTCCGAGCCTGCCGAGCCGTCCACGTAGTAGGTCTTCGCGAACTCCAGCACCGGCTGCCAGGTCTTGAACTCCCCTCCGTTCGGCAGGAGCACGGGCGGGTCGAGGCTCTTGAGGTCCGGCTCGGGCATCTTCGGCTCCTCTGCAAGAGCAAGGGCGGCGGTCAGCAGCATCAGGACGGCGACACATCCTCGCACGGGAATCCTCCTGTCGTCCTCCCCGCTCAGCGGTCCTTGAGCCATTCGTAGAGGTGGTAGTGCTCGCGCGACATGCCGAGGGCCTCGTAGACCTGTTGCGCGGCGCGGTTGCGCCTGTCCACGCACAGCCGCAGGCCGGCGAATTCCGCGGAGCTTTCCACCATCGCCTTCAGGGTCAGGTAAAGCCGCCGGAAGATGCCGCGCCGGCGGGCCTCGGGCACGATGTAGACCGAGTGGAGCCAGAGGACCGTGGCGTTCCGCCAGTCGCTCCACTCGGGGATGGTGAGGAGGGAGCCGACGACGCGGCCCGCCTCCTCGGCCACCCAGTAGCAGCCCTTGGCGGCGTCGGCGAAGACAGCCTCCACGCCGCGGGCCACGGTCGCGCGGTCCAGCTCCAGCCCCTCGCTCTCGCGGGCGAGGCGGAGCTGGAACTCCACCAGGGTCGAGGCATCCTCCCGCCTGGCGCGGCGGACGCATACGCTCTCCATTCGCGGCTCTCCGGCAAGAGTCACCTGACAGGGGGCCGACAGACGCGGATGGCCTTGAGGGCCGCCTTGCCAATGAGTTCGAGCTTGTGCCGGGCGTTGGGGAGGCCCTGGGCGAGGGTCGTGGCCAGCTCGTGGCCCGCGTAGTCGCCGAGCGTCGGGGCCTCGAACTGGTCGCGGAAGAGCGCGGTTGTCCACCAGCGGACCTTGAAACCGTCGGGCATGGGCTTGTTGGACACCTTGCGGTCGTAGGCGAACACCCAGTCGTCGGGCTCGATGACGACGCGGCCCGACTTGGAGACGAACCGCTGCTTCGCCGTGCCCTCGCCGTCAGGGCCGGTCTTCGAGCCTACGATGCTGAACCTGAAGTCGTCCGCCGTGTCGTTGAAGCCGGTGCACGTGAGGGTCCATTCCTCGATGACGAGCGGCTTCTCGTGCCCGATGGCCTTGATGGCGGGCCAGCCGATGTTGGCCGTGCCGCTCGGGCGGGCGTGGTGGTACAGCTCGGGGAACTCGCTCGGCTTCTTGCCGTCAATGAGGACGCGGCACTTCCCACCGCCGATGGGCTCGGCGAGGGCGACCACGCGGTTGCCGTCGAACTCCAGGGTCAGGCGATCGCCCTCCCACTTCACGTCCTTGCCGACAGCGTAATCCCTCACCAGGCCCTTCCATTCGTCCTGCGGCAGGTCGGGACGGTAGACCAGCTCCTGGCTGACGAGGGCGGCCATGAGGGCCTCGCCGTGCTCGTTGAGGTGGACGGCGTCGCGGAGGAATTGCTGGGGCTTGAGGCTGTTCTCCTTGAGATACTGCTTCCACGACTCGCGGATGCGGGAGAGCTGGCAGCCGTATTTCTTGGCGTAGGCGGGGAGGAACGTGTAGTTCATCTTCTTCGTCCAGTCGTCCTCCGTCTCGCTCGTCACGTGGTCGGTCTGGATGAGGATTTCGGCGGTCGTGCGCTCGCGGGTGCGGCGAATGATGTCCTCGTAGCGGACGTGGTGGCCGTAGACGTGGAAGATGAGGAGGTCGGGGTAGAAGGGATAGAGGTCGTATTCGGCGGTGCGGACGAGGAGTTGGGAGGCGAAGCCGCCGAGGGCGAGGTTCGTGCACTCGAGGTCGGCGTTGGGGAACCGCTGGCGCAGGTCGGCCTCGACCAGCTTCCACCAGTTCTGCACGGTGATGCTCTGGCCGTAGAAGAGGATGCGCACCTTGTTGCGTTCCTCCGGTGTGCTGGTGGCCAGCAGCGTCATCGTCCGCTGAATGTGCACCCCATAGCCCGACGGGTCGGCCGGCGGCCTGGGCTTCGGAAACTCGCCGGCAAGGGCGGCGGGGCCCGCAAGAATAAGGAGGACGAGCAGCTTGCTTGCGTTCACTCGGGACTCCTCGCGGGGCAGGGACGCCCCGCCTGCACGGTTCGCGTCTTTCGCGTGTCTCGCGGCTTCAAGACCGAATCGAAGATGTTCCACGGCTCGAAGAGGCCGATGGCCCCGCGGTCGGGCAGGCCGATGTAGAGCGCCATTCGACATCTCCTTCGGGGCCGCCCTCCGCAGCGATGTCGCCAAGGTACTCCTGCCGCCCGCGCCTGTCAAGGAACGCTGCCATGTCGTGCTTGACAGCCGGGCCGCGCTTGCCTACCGTAGGGGGCAGCGACACTTGGCTTCGAGGCACCCTGGCCCCGCACGCAAAGGAGACGGCGATGAAGGAGTCCGCTGCGTGGCTGTTCGTCATCGGCGTGTGCGTTCTGGCGGCGGCGCGGGCGACAGCGGGCGAGGTGCTCTACAACGGCATCGTCCTGCCCGACGTCTGGCCGCCCAAGTACGACAGGCCGCCCAACGAGCCGATGCCCGTGCCCTACCTCGCCAGTCCCCCAGCCGTAATCCCCATTGACGTCGGCCGCCAGCTCTTCGTGGACGACTTCCTCGTTCAGGAGACCACGCTCAAGCGGAGCTTTCACCGCGTCGAATACTGCAAAGAGAACCCCATCGTCCGCCCCGACCAGCCGTGGGAGAACAAGGGCCGCGGCCTCTTCGCCGCGCCCTTCAGCGGCGGCGCCTGGTTCGACCCGCAGGACAAGCTGTTCAAGATGTGGTACTGCGGCGGCTACCTGGCGACCGTCTGCTACGCGACGAGCAGCGACGGCATCCGCTGGGAGAAGCCGAAGCTCGACTTCCAGACCGGCACCAACGTGCTCTTCGTGCCCGGCCTCGACCCCGCCAAGCCCCGCCACGACACCACGCTCGTGTGGCTCGACGCCGACGCGAAGGACCCGAAGGAGCGCTTCAAGTACTTCGCCACCGAGAGCGGCAAGGGCTGGGAACTCGTGATGCGCGTGAGCGCCGACGGGTTGCGCTGGTCCGACCCCGTGGCCGCGCAGCGCATCGGCGGCGACCGCACGACCGTCTTCTACAACCCCTTCCGCAAGGTGTGGGTGATCAGCGAACGCATCAACTGGGGCGGCCGCGCCCGAGCCTACACCGAGGACCCCGACCCCCGCGCCGCCGTCGCCAAGCTGCCCAAGGCCCGCGTCAACTGGGTCTCGGGCGAGAAGGAGGACCCGCGCAACCCCAACAAGCAGTGGAGCGGCCTCGCGCCCCAACTCTACAACCTCGACGCCACGCCGTATGAGAGCCTCATGCTCGGCCTCTTCGTCATCTGGCAGGGGCCGAACAACGGCGACTGCGGCCGCCTCAGCATCCAAAAGCGCAACGAGGTGCTCCTCGGCTACAGCCGCGACGGCTTCCACTGGAGCCGTCCCGACCGCACCCGCTTCCTCGAAGTCAACGAGACCGAGGGCGCCTGGAACATGGGCAACGTCCAGTCCGTCGGCGGCGGCTGCCTCGTCGTCGGCGACCGCCTCTTCTTCTACTTCTCTGGCCGCGCCAAGCCGAAGGGGCAGTGGGACGCCGATGCGGCGACTGGCCTGGCCTTCCTCCGCCGCGACGGCTTTGCGTCAATGGACGCCGACGACAAGGGCGGCACCCTCACCACCCGTCCCGTCACCTTCAAGGGCAAGCACCTCTTCGTCAACCTCGCCTGCCCGAAGGGCGAACTCCGCGTCGAAGTCCTGGCCGAGGATGGCAAGCCCATCGCCCCCTTCGCCGCCGACAACTGCATTGTGGGCGGGGCGTCCCTGCCTGTGAGCGGGGCCTCCGTGCCTGTGGGCGGGGCCTCCGTGCCCCGCGTCCTCTCCTCCTCCTCGCGGGGGACAGAGCCCCCGCCCACAACAAAGCCCCTCGACTCCACCTGCCTCCCCATCCGCTGGCAGGGCGCGGAAGACCTCTCCGCGCTCAGCGGCAAACCCGTCCGCTTCCGTTTCCACCTCAAGACTGGCGCCCTCTACGCCTTCTGGGTCAGCCCCGACCCCAGCGGCGCCAGCCACGGCTACACCGCCGCCGGCGGCCCCGGCCTCCCCGGCCCGATTGATACAACAGGAGGGGCAAGATGAAACCGTCCAGATTCCCGCCTGGTTGGGACGAGCAGCGAGTACGACGAGTCCTCGAGCACTACGAGAGCCAGACCGACGAGGAAGCTGTTGCCGAGGACGAGGCAGCCCATGACAGCCCCGATCAGGCCATGATCGGGGTCCCGAACGCCCTGATTCCTGCCGTTCGCGAACTCCTGACCAAGCGGGGAGCGTGAAGCGCCACGGCCGCCGCTGAGGCCAACGCTCAAGACGAGGCGAGCGCATGGCCACTTTCTGTTTGGGATCGGTGTCCTGTAGGCGATACTGAGGTCAGGGAACCTTCGCCTCGGCTGCCCCCTGCTCGAGATTCATTCGCCCCTGGAGGTGGTGTAGAATGGCAGCCGTCAAGACCTTCGACTGCGTGGAGATGAAGAACGCGATCCAGGCGAAGCAGCGGCGCGAATGGAAGGGCCTCCCCGACGAAGAGGTGCGGCGCCGAATCCAGCAGCGCCTGGACGCCTCGAATGACCCCCTGGCCCGCAAATGGCGGCGACTGAGGAAAGCCTGAGCCCACGGCTTCGGTTGGACCGGGGCTGCTCGGCGTCTCTGCCGTAGAAACCGCGCACAAGACAACAGAAAATTGAGGTCTGACCACAGCGCCACAGCGCCTCGAAGATTGAGGTCTGACCCCGTCGCCGAACACCGTCGCCGAAGAAGCAGACGGGTAGCACGTGGCCTGCAACGATTCGGGAACGTCCCAAGTTCTTGAGTTTCTCTCTCAAGCGACTCTCTTCACAACCCATTGGGTGATTTGGATCTTGCAGCGACCCTGGAGGTTCATCCGATCGCGCCAGTACTGGTCCCAGGCCTCCTCATCGTACCGGCGCAGCATGACGACCCGGCCCATGCGCGTGGCCCCGGCGTCCGACCAGTTCCAGCCGACCTTCTTGAGGCGCCGCACCAGTTCGCGGATGGTGTTCTCCACGATCGAGGCGGTCCGCGGAGCGACGAGCCCCGTCTCAAGCCAGAGCCACAGGTGGTTGAAGACGCGATTCCGCGTGTGGGCCAAGTAGGTCGCCGCGCGCCGGTAGCCCTTCGCGTCGCAGTCTCTTCGAAGCTCCTCGAGCTCCTTCTCAGCAGCAGCAATCCGCTCTCGCAGCTTCTCTTTGTCTTCGGCCGAGACGACTTCGATGTCCTCCTCTGGGACCTCGATGGCGACCAGGCGGCGCAGGCGGCCCGCCAGTGCATCGCGCTCCGCCTTGGACACGCCGTCCCCCCAGAGCGCAAAGCCGCTCCCCCGGGGCAGGTGCCAGAGGCATCGGTTCGCACGCTCGGCCAGCCGCCCAAGCCACTCCTCCATCGCCGGCTCCCCGTCCCCAACGAACAGACGGGGCTGGCCCCCGAGGCGGTCCTTCACCTCCTCCGAGATCGCCTCCCAGCTCTTCCCTGCCCAGACGCCCAGAGGCCGGATTCGCCCGTTCTCCCCCAATTCCACCACCAAACGCACCTCCCCCCGTTCCCCTGGCTGACGATGAAACCCCGTCCCGTCCGCTCCCAGGAACGGCAGCCCGCTCCCTTCCTGCACCGGCAACTCCACCGTCGCCGCCCACCGGTGCGCCGTCGACTTCGCCACAGGGACCTCCGCCAGCCGCTCCAGCGACCCGCTCCCACGACGGTACGAGGTCTCCGCCACCGCTTCCATCACCTTCCGCAGCAGCTCGTCGGTCCGGCCCTCGTACGGCTCCAACTCCAGCGCCACCAGCACCGGCGTCAGCCGCTTCCCACAGCGCGCACACTCCACCACCGCAGGCCGGAACGTCACCGTCCCACAGCCTCCCCGCAACGTCCGCGTATCGCTCCAGTAGCCCGCGCGCCGGAAGGTCCGACACCGGCACCGCCGTCCCGGCATGTCCTTCCTCTCGTGGCCCCCCAAGCCCTTCTTCGCCACCGAGCCGCTGCGGCTGCACAGGAGCTCCACGATCCGCTCCTGGTACGCTTCGACGATGCTGCGGGCGAGTCTCTCGGTCGCCTCCTCCCCGGCCTTCGACACGGCGTAGAACACCTCATTGGCGTTCGCGCGGTCCTCATCCATCTTGACTTCCACCTCCACCGCCACTACCATCTTCATGGGGCTGACCTCTGGGTGTGTAGGAACTCCCTACCAAGTCAACCCCTGAGGAATGCCCCTCTTTGCTCTCCAGATCAACCCCGACTCAAGAACCTGGGACGCTGTCAACATTCTCTTCAGACGGCTGAAGTGTTACCTCGGGCGATGTTCCTGTGGACGGCGGAGGACCTCTGTCGGTACTCGTCCTCTGTGAGGAAGAAGGGGATAAGGACGCAGCCCTCCCGAAGGGAGATCCCGCCGAAGAGGTCAGCCGTTCGCTCGCTTTCTGCATAGGCGTTCAACGGCCCCGCGAGAACGACGGCGACGTCAATGTCGGAGTCCTCGGTCGCCTCGCCGCGGGCGTAGGAGCCGTAGAGGTAGACCCCCTTCAGCCGCTCGCAGTAGAGAGCCGTAAGCTGTTCTCGGAATTCGCGGACGATCTTGAGCACGTCTTCGCGGCTCTTGGCCATGGCCTGACCTCACGGGTGGATTCCGGGCTTGCCGACGGTTAGAATAGGACCCCTTGAGCAGGATGTCAACGTGCAGGAGAACGCCGATGGAATCGCTCGCCGACAGGAAGGCTCGGGTCAAGAAGATCATCGCCAAGCTGGGGAAGGAGTATCCCGACGCACAGTGCCTGCTCGACCACTCGAATCCCCTCGAGCTGCTCGTGGCGACGATTCTCGCCGCTCAGTGCACCGACGAGCGGGTGAACAAGACGACGCCCGCGCTCTTCGCACGCTTCAAGTCGGCTGCCGACTTCGCCGCCGCGCCCATCGAAGAACTGGAACAGATGATCCGCTCGTGCGGCACGTTCCGCAACAAGGCCAGGGCCATCGTGGCCTGCGGCAAGGAACTCGTCGAGAAGCACGGCGGGCAGGTGCCGGCCGAGATGGACGTGCTGTCGAACCTGCCCGGCGTGGGACGCAAGACGGCTAATGTGATTCTCGGCACCTGTTTCGGCGTGCCGGCGATCATCGTGGACACACACACGCTGCGCCTCAGCGGCCGCCTCGGCCTCGCCGACCCGCATAACGTGGAGAAGAAGTACGCCGACAAGATCGAGAAAGAACTGGCCGAACTGGCGCCGCCGAAGGACTGGACGCTGTTCTCCCACCTGCTCACGTTCCACGGCCGCTACTGCTGCATCGCGCGCAAGCCCGAGTGCCCGCGCTGCCCCGTCAGTGCCCTCTGCCCGTATCCCGAAAAGACGCCAGCATAGCCACGAATCTCACGAATCACACGAACGAGAGAGAACGCGGGCGGTCTTCTTCTTCGCCTTTGCGGGTCTCTCTCTGCGGAAGATGACGATGTTCTGGTGGACGATGTTGGGGATGTAGGAGTGGGGGTAGCCGTAGGGGCGCACGCGGGCGCCGGTGGCGTACCAGACCTTGATGCCCTTGAGCACGTAGCCGCCGCGGCGGATGCGCTCGGCGATGTCGTAGGTGGCGGGGATGTAGCGGCCGCGCTGGTAGGAGTCGCGGATGATGACGGCCAGGTAGCCGCCCTCGCGCAGGAGCGGATAGGTGAGGGCGAAGGCACGCTCCATCGCGTCGTAAAACGCGTCGAACGAGGCCAGGTTGCGGAAGTCGGCCGCGTCGTCGGAGTACTTGTCGAAGTCGGTCTTGCGGTGCTGGATGTCGTAGGTGCCATCGCACATGGTCTTCTCGAGGGCAATCGAGTAGGGCGGGTCGGTGGCGATGAAGTCGAATGACCGGCCCGCGGCGGCCAGCTCGGGCAGCACGTTCAGGCAGTCGCCGACGAGCGTCTCCTGCGGCTCGATGCCTTCCTGCTCGCAGACCTGGCGGTAGATTTCGAGCCAGCGGGGGTTCAGCTCGATGCCCGTGGCCTTGCGGCCGCACAGCGAGGCGCCGAGCAGCGTGCCGCCCACGCCGGCGAAGGGGTCGAGCACGCTCTGGCCCGGCTTGGTGAAGAACTCGATGATATGCTGCATCAGTTGCGGCGGCTTGTTGCCGCCCTGCTCGCGACGCAGCTTGTGGCCGAGGCCGTGCGAGTAGCTGGTGCGCAGCACCGACTTGGTGAAGAACAGCCACTCGTTGCCCGTGAGGGCGTTGAGCTTGTTTCGCGGGTGCACCGAGGGCGGCTTGAGGACGACCGGCTTTTTCGGCGCTCCGTCCTTCGTCGGGCGGCGTGGCATGCGGCACGTGCTCCCGAGGAGTTGGGGGTGTGGGCCAATGGCCGAGCGTATGCTACCCGCGTTGCCGCCGGCTGTCAACCAGCCTTGCTTGCGCGCCCCGAGCCAGCAGGTATAGAATGGCCGCGCGCGGCGGCCGTGTGCGGGTTGGGGCGCCGCCGCACGAGGGCCATGGGTGTTGCCATGACGAAGCCATCGCAGGGCGCGGCCGATACCGCGTGCCGAGTGGACGAGTTGGTGGAAGGGCTGGACCTGGGGGCCGCCACGCGGGACCAGGTGGCCGAGGCCGCGGGCCGCCTCGTGGCCCTGGGCCGCGAAGGGGTCGCGCACCTGGCGCGCAGCGCCCTGCGCCTGGCGGGGCCGCGCCGGGAGAAGGCCGCCGCGCTGCTCGGCTGCCTGGCGGGCCAGGCGGCCCGGTGGGCCGCGCGCGAGGTCGAGCAGCACCTCGAGAAGCGCCTGCTGAACCCCACCGAGCAGATGTGGGTGATGGCCCTTCTCCGCCGCCTGGACGAAGCGGCGTCGGGCCAGGACGCCGACGCCTCCGCCCCGGCGCTGCACGATGCCTTGCTGGACGATGAGACGGAGCTGCTCCTCTGGCGCGACGAATTCGCGTCGCTGAGCCACGAGGAACAGCAGTCGGTGCTGGCGCCCATTCTCCAGGACGGCAGCCCCGCGCTGTTGCGGCTGCTGGAGGTGGCGATGAGCCTCCAGATTGCGGCGGTGGACGCGGCGGTCGCGTGCGGGCTGTCGCGCTTCGCGACGCCGCAGACGCTGCCGCTGCTGCGCGAGTTGCTGCGGCGGTCCGACCCCGTGGTGCGGCGGCACGCCCGCGCCTCGCTGGTTGCCCTCGAACGGCAGGGGGTGGACGTGCGCGACGTGTTCGTGGCCACGGCGGAGTCGGATGAGCCGGTGCGAGCCGCGCTGGCCACCCCGCCGCAGAGCGACGGGCGGATCATGGTGCTCGTGGCGCGGGGCCGCACCCCGGCCCGGGTCCGCTTTGCCGCCGTCGTGGTGGACCCCGTGGAGCTGGGCATCGCCACGGCCTGGGGCGAGTCGGGCCTCACCGAGGCCGAGTTCCACGAGCGCGTCGCCGAATACGCCCGCAAGATGGACCAGCGGCTCGTGCGCGTGGACGTCGAGATGGCGCAGGCGCTGGTCGCGGCGGGCGAGGACTACGCCCGCACGCGGCGGCGCCCGCTCTCGCCCGACTACCTGGTGTGGCGGCGGTGCATCGGGAGGCCGAGGGCGGCGGTGCAGCTGCCCATCGTCTTCGGCCCCGCGTGCTCGCGCTGCGGCGCCCGCCTCCGCGGGGGCGACCTCTTGCGGGGAGGCGTCGTCGCCGGCAGGGCGGCCCTGTGCGCGCGCTGCGCCGCGAAGCCGCTCGCCTGTGCCGCCTGCGGCAAGCCCTTGAACCGCCACACCGACGAGGTTCTCGCCAGGGAGGGCGCCGAGGGCGCCACGCTGGAGCTCCTCTGTCACTACTGTGGGCACGGAGCGCGGGACGCACGCGGCAGGTGACCGCCGCGGCCGCGGCGCGCGATTCGGTTGGGTGGTGCTCTGTTGAAATGCCTGCCGGACACAGGCTGGAAGCCTGTGCCACCGCCGAGAAGCAGGGTCTTGTGGTGGCACAGGCATCTTGCCTGTGTGGGCGGGAGCTTCCCCGACGCGAGCATTTCAACAGAGCACTGGGTTGAGAAAAAAGGGTGGCCAGAAGGGGCACCCCCGCCAGGCATGTGGCGCCCCGTCTGGCCTCCTGTGCGCTTGGCGACGGGGGTCGCCAAGCTTCGGGAGAGCCCCGCACGCCGCCCGCCCCAGCCACGCCTTGGGAAGGGATCGAAGCACAAAGCGTAGCCAAGCAAGCGGGTTTCGGGACCACCCGCTCAGTCTGGTCTTGTAGTCAAGCAAACGCCATGCCGGGCCAGGGCCATGATCCAGGGGTGGCAAGCGTATTCGCAAGTGCCGTCATCCCAGCATCTTACAACTCGGAGCGTGGGTAGGCCCGTGGCGCTCGCCGGCTCTCGCTGGGAGGCCATTGTTGCGATCTGGCAACATCGAGCGCGCGGCTCCCGTGTCCAGCTCGCCGCAACTGTTTGCTGTGACGCGAGTTACAGCATGATGACGAACGACAACATGGGGAGTGGCGGAATCAACATGGGGCGCGGCCGGCGTTGCGAGGCGTCAGGCGTGGCGGGGAGCGAAGATCCAGGTGGCAAGTGCCCGGAGGTAGGCGAGCTTGATGCGGCGAGCAGGGATGGGGCAGCGGTTCTCGCCGGGGACCTCGAAGTTCAGGAGGCCATCGTAGCGCACCTCGGCGAGGGCGGCGGCCACTTCGTCCCAGGGCACGCAGCCGCCGCGTGCGTAGGGGAAGTTGTGCTGGTCGCCGCTGCGGTCGTTCTCGGCCAGGTGGAGGGCGCGGAGGCGCCCGGCGCAGAAGCGGATGAAGCCGCCCTGGCTCTCCGGCGTGAGGTTGAGGTGGCCGGTGTCGAGGCACACGCCGACTTCCGCGGGCGAGGTGGCGGCCAGAAGGGGCTTGAGGGCCTCGCCCGACGAGCAGTTCTCCAGGCACAGCACGAGGCCGGTCCCGCGCACGTGGCCCGCCAGGTCGGCGAGCGAGTGGAGCTGCTCGTCGCAGCGGGCCGCGGGGTCGTGGTGCGCGTTGCCGCCGGGGTGGATGACCGCGGCCCGAATGCCGATGGCGACGTAGAGGTCCAGCCATCGCCTCAGGCCGTCCATGGCCTCACGCCGCGCCGCCTCGCTGGCGGGAGCGATGTCCACGGTGAGCCACAGGTGGCCCTGGGGGATGGACACGCCGGCGTCGGCGGCAACGCGGCGAAACGCCTGGCCAGCGGCGGCGGGGTCGCCGCGCTCGAGGAGGGCCTTGCTGTGCTCGTCGGACAGCTCGGCGTGGCGCCAGCCGGCCGCCGCGAGTTCGCCGAGCGCCTCCTCGGGCGAAAGGTCAATGAAGAAACTCGTCCACATCGAGAGCCTGGGTTCCACGCCTCACCTCACGGGGCAAGAGGAGTCAGGGAGCCTGGTAGTCCTGGTCCCTCCGCCAGGTGCGGCCGCTCCGGTCCACATAGTCCTGGCTCGCGCCGCAGTTGATGAGCAGGACGTCGCGGCCCGGCCGCGGGCCCTTCGCCACGACTTCGATCCCGTTGATCATCGGGCTCTGGGCTTTGGGGGTGAACTCGATGGTCAGCTCGCCGTCGCTGACCTCGACGTCGAACGCCATGATGATGGCGAAGAAGCGGCGGCCGCCCGCCTGCTTGAGGACGTCGAAGTCGCGCAGGGCCGGCTGGCCCTCAATGGCGACGGAGAAGACCCGCTGGCCGACCTCGGTGACGCCGGGGAACGTCTCGGCAAAGTGGAGCCGCACGGTGTACGTGCCGTTCGCGACGGCGATGCGGTAGGCGCTGGGGCCGAAGCGCTCGGCGAGGTAGAGCGGGTCGTCGGGGGTGTTCCGCACGCGGCCCCCTGGCCGGGCGATGGCTTTCCCACCCACGGCGCCCCAACCGCTCGGCTGGGGGGGCGTGGCCCGGTCGAGGAGCCGCTGGGCCTCGAGGCGCAGCGTCGCGGCGGCCGGCGGCTCGCCGTAGCGGGTGAGGAAGCCGCGCAGGGCCGTGACGGCGCCCGCGGTGTCGCCCGCGGCGAGGAGCTTCCGGGCCTCCGCGAGGTCCTTGCTTGCGGCGGCGAAGAGGGCCGCTGCCTCGAAGCGCCGCAGGCGCGCGCGAAGTGCCGCAGCCTTGGCGCCCCCGGTCCCCGCCGCCTTGAGGCGGCCCTCGGCCGCCTGCGGCTTCCCCTCGGCCAGCAGGAAGCGGGCCGCGGCGAGCGGGGCGTCCACCGACGCGTACCCCGGCAGCGCCAGGGCCAGGATCTGGTCGGTGCCGAGGTTCCTCATCTCCTCGCTGAAGGACCCGCCGCGGGTGCGGATAGTAAGCCGCCCGTTCCTGGCAGCCGTCAACTCGCCCTGGATGCCCCGGACGACGAACGCTTGGCCAATGGCGCGCTGGGCGCCGAGGTCGGCGCGCGCCCAGAACTCCTGGAGCTTCGCGGCCTCCGCCAGCTCGGCCTCCAGCTCCTCGCGGCGCTCGGCGGGCGCCGAGGCGGCGTGGGTCTTGAGGAACTCGATGGCTTCGCCGCAGTTGCGCGCGCGGTACAGCTCGAGCACCTGTGCCAGGAGCCCCAGTTGGGCCGCCTCGCGCTGCGCCGCGGCCCGCTCGGCCTGCTCCTTCTGGCGGCGCCGCACGGCGGCGATGCGCGCGGCCGCCTCGTCGCGCCAGGCGTCGGGGAGCGACGCTCCGGCGGCTTCGTAGGCCCGCACCGCCTCGTCAAGCTCGCCGGTCTTCGCCAGCGCGTCGCCGCGCGCGAGGGCGGCATGGAATGCCTCGGTCGCCTGCCGCTCGATTGCCGCCTTGGCCGCGGCCACGCGGTCGCGCCAGGCATCGGCGGCGAGCTCCGGGGGGAGCTTCTGGAAGAGCGCCAGGGCGTCGGCGTGCCGTGTCTCGCCCACGAGGGCCTCGGCGCGCTCGACGAGGCCGCGGAGGGCATCCCTGTTCCTCCGCTCGAGGTCCGCCTCGAGCCGCAGGCGCCGCGCGGCGGCCCGCTCGCGGAGCGGGGTGTCGTGGAACTGCCGCTCGACGTCGCGCAGGCGCGCGATGGCGCCCAGGAGGTCGGCCGGGTGAGCGTCGGCATAGGCATCGGCCTCGGCCCACGCGCGCTCCGCCGCCGCCTGGTGGGTGTCCGCGGGCGTGGGAGGCGGCGGCCGCACCCGCTCCTTCGTCTCCCCGTTCCGGCGCCGCGACTCGCTCTGGAGGCGGTCGGCGAGGATGGCCACGACAATGCCGATGAGAGCGAGGATGACGACCAGGGTGAGGACGACCGAGGAAGTGCTCGGCTCCCGTGCGGCGACGCGGCGGACTCGTGGGAACGGGGCCAGCCGCGGCCCCACGGACTCGCCGCGCAGCGCCTTCTCGATGTCGGCCACAAGCGTCGCGGCATCGGGGTAGCGGTCGTCGCGCTCCTTCGCGAGGAGCTTCTCAATGATGTAGGCCGTGCCCTCGCCGAGCTGCGGGCGCAGCTCGCGCGGGTCGGGCGGGGCCTCGTGGAGGTGTTGGGCCAGCACGGCCCTGGTGGTGGGCGCCTCGAAGGGCGGGCGGCCGGTGACCATGTGGAAC